>Ga0255764_10001620_pt1 | contig 18942 bp, 8 predicted proteins | sample 071ome_30_FD_179964 | JGI IMG/M metagenome (GOLD analysis project Ga0255764, IMG submission 179964) | Coastal salt marsh microbial communities from the Groves Creek Marsh, Skidaway Island, Georgia - 071406AT metaG (version 2) | ecosystem: Environmental > Aquatic > Marine > Intertidal zone > Salt... | reverse complement strand
CCAGGCGTTTTTTAGTCCTTATATCGAGCAACTCAAACTCGAGCAGACAGCGATTCAGCCGGAGGCTCTAGTCGACGCCTTTGAGTCGAAACGCATACTGACGCCTTACCTCGAAGGCTCATTTGGGGTGCGTATGATCAACCAGTTGATAGAAGCCTTGCTCGAGTCTCAAGATCTGAAACGGCCAGGGCAGGCTCATTATCACGGACAACCCATCCTCGTCGTAGAGAATGACCATCATCAGGGCCTTGCGAATGGCGATTTGGGTATTTGTATCGATACAGAGCGGGTGTCCGGCTGGGGCAACTCGTATACCGAGCGCTATCAAGTGGCGTTCAGAGGCCCCGAGGCGCTGAGGTATCTGCCTGTCAGCCTTTTGCCTAAATTCGAAACCTCGTTCGGCATGAGCATCCATAAATCTCAGGGCTCCGAGTATAGCGATGTTTTGCTGCTTGTACCCAACCGCGACGCGCCGCAAGCGGGCCACATTTTATCGAGGCAACTGATCTACACAGCCATTACTCGTGCCAAGGAGAATCTGAATATCTTGGCAGATGAGGCCGCTTGGCAAAGGGCCCAAAGAACCTCAATCTTCAGACGAACCACCTTAACAGAGCGGATTCTGGACGCCATCGCCATGGACACAGAGGCCAGGCTATGAACGCAATTAGAAGCTACATCCTGATACCGGTAGCTCGGCAGGGCCTCAGCATCCTGTCAGCCCTTTGGGTCGTCGGCAATCTTACGTTCTGGCTCTTGTTGCTACTCTTAAGTTACCCGATCTCAATCCTGCTGAAACTGATTCGCCAATCGATGTTGCTCGAGCGCTGGGTCCAATGGATCTATCGATCGGCTGTGCGAGTCGACAGTGCCTGGATGCTCAAGGTGGTTGGTATTCGCCTCGAGGTCGAAGGGACCTTACCTGCAGCCCAGCGCGCCATCGTCATCGCCAACCATCAATCGTGGTTTGACATTCCCATCGTTCAAGAGCTCATATCCGCTCGAGGACCCCGGCTGACTTTCCTGATCAAGGATTCGCTGGCATGGGTGCCCATCATCGGTTGGATTTGCGTACTTTTGGGATTTCCTCGATTAAGGCGCAGCGGGTCCACCGCCGACCGTTCCGCAGATCTTGACGCGGTCGAGAGAGCTGCAATTCATGGGCGAGACACGCAGCACGCCTTGCTGATTTTTACCGAGGGCACACGCTTTACAACAGCCAAACGACGTAATCAGCGGTCGCCCTATACCCATTTATTAAACCCAAAGGGTGGTGGATTAGCCGCCGCTTGTGACATCTTCCCGAGTGGCACACCCATCATTGACATCGCGATTCACTACGAAGGCACATCTCACTTTTGGCACTGTCTGGGCGGGGCGACTAAGACGATTCGCATCAAATTGACCGCCCATACGGTAACCCCTGACCTCGATCCTAACGCATTCCTTAACAAACTTTGGGTTGCAAAAGATGCGTGGCTGAGGACCTGCGAGGCTAACGCACCCAATCGGAAGGTCGGGCTACGCAGCGACTGAGGGGAGTTTAGGCGTTCATTTAAGACGCGCCTTGTTAACTAGCTCCACCCACTTGCATCTGCCGCGATAGGCGCGAAATCTTCAAGAATGGATGTCGCAGTCAGAGGCATAACCTCAGGATCTTCCACCACGGCGGCATCTAACGTTGCTAACATAGCCTGCGAGACATAAAGATCAATTCCCAACGCATCATCACGATAGAGGGTGAACAACTCTCCCTCACCAAAAAGATCAATATCGGATTGGGTCGCCTGAAGCAACGTAATATCAACCCCGTCGAGACTTAATTGGTCATCTGCGTCCCCACGAACCACAAAGACTCGATAATTGTTCTCACCAACTAAAGCATCGAGACTATTATCCCCGACCCAATCAAGCATATCGGCCATATCGAGATTCAGCGCATCGGCGCTCTCATTCCCTGCCATGGAGATGATTTCCATATTAGCAAGCGGCGCGCCAGCGCCCAGGCCATTTAGATTTGAGAGATCAATACTCCCCGTCACCAACAGGGTGTCGATACCAAGCCCGCCATCGACCAACGAATCGTTAGCATCGAAAACAATTGAGTCACTGCCATCCCCGCCGAAGTTCTGATCGACACCGGCCAGGGCGTCGATCACATCATCGCCCTCTCGACCATAAATGGACTCGCCGAAATCCGTGCCGGTTAGCGTCTCTCCCGAATCCGTCCCGAAAAGACTCTTGCCGCCATTCGACTGATGCACCACCACAAAAATCGATTCATCAAAAAGTAGGGATTGACCCAGATGGCTGACCTGGGTGACTTTAACAACCACCTCTCCCTCAATGCTCGTGGCTCCCGCGCTATTGGGATCAAGGCTCAATTCGGGGATGGCAAGGAATGTATCCTCTACAAATTCAAAATCACCGTACAGATCCACACGATCGCCCAAGGTGCCGCGAACAACCAATCCGGAATCACCGTCAAGCAGGGCATTCCCGCCATCATTCAGAGCGGCGATCGCATCCGCATCTAGATGAATTCTGTGCCGTGTGGCGCTCGATCCATCGTTCAGGTCGAGCACCTCCACACGGTCCATTGACATCCCCCAGAAGCCCTGGCCATCGAGTGTCATGCGAAAGTCGAAGTGAATGAAACCTTCGTTATCGACCGCACCTGTTGCAGGTAGGACCACGGTATCAATGCCTGCACCGCCGTCAATGCGTTTGAAGTCCATGGATGCAAGTTCAAACGTATCGTTGCCAACGGCGCCATAGGCCGTGTGCCCAAATCCAACGGCCAAAATGAGATCACTCTGATTAAAGGCGCTGCTATCGCCCAGGTAGTGGGTCGTATTCCCGACGCCTGCGAAATCAAACACATCGGCCAAATTTGCAGCACCGACCATCACCTTGCTGGGATCGACAGGCACCAGGTTAACCTCATCCAATCCAGACGGCGTTTCCGTCAGAATTTCCACGTCAACCACCGACGGATTGATAGGATCCGCGTCGATGACCAATCCATCAACAAAAGCAAAAGCGCCGAGAATCAGGGGCGCCGTCAAAAGATTCACCGTGCTGAGCGCACTGCCTGATGAGGCCAAGTTCAAAAGGAGTCGGCCCCCTGCGAGGTGAATGGTGGGTGACACATTGCCCGCGGTTACGCCCGTGATTTGATCACCGCTACCACTTCCTAAATTTGCATCGAGCGCAAGCGTACCCTGCGCGCCGAGCATCAGTGTTCCATCGCCCCCGATATTCAGAACCCCATCGCTTGCGTCCCCCACATCCAGCACGCCATCAATCACGAGCAAGCTGTCTGCAGCGACGAGATTGATAGTCTGGGCGGCAGTGGCATCGGTGATCAGCACACCCTGACTACCGATGGTCAATCGATCACCTGGGCCGGCTGACAGCGATGCCGCTGCTGTCGTTGTTGTGGTGGTACCTGTTGAGCCCGCCTCAGTCGTGTAACGGCCAAGGAATACATCGCCCTCTAACGCATGTTGGGTTGTGCCAACCGCATCCAGCGTGAGCTGCCCAAGAATGTACCAATCACCCATGCCTGAGACTTGCGCATTGATTTCAATGGCATTTTGACCAGCAGTCACTTGGGATGGATGCACTAAACCGACGATAATTTCGCCTTGGTTGATGAGTTCACCACTCGCTGCCGCGTCACCGACCCGCAGCGTGGCAACGCTATCACCCTCAAGGTCATAGACTATAAGTTCCCCGTGGAGCGTTAGATCCTGCGTGAAAGTGACCGATGCGCTGTTTGCCGTACTTTGAACCAGGCCATCCATATTGCTCGGCGCCGACGCGCTCATATAGGTCGCCGTATCGAGCATCGTCAGTCCTGAACCAAGCTGAATGCGACTGCTGAAGTCGGTGATCACGGCCCCAGCAAAGGTCGCATCGCCCGCTATCGATAATCCTGCGTAATCAAGGTTGTAGAAATCGCCATCGATGCGGCTACTCCCGCTCAAGGCAAGCTGCCCGAAGGATGACGTACCCCACTCGTCGCCCACGTTGGCCAGGACCACGTCGGATTCGACGATCAGCCCATTGACGATCAACGCACCGTGATTCACGAACTCCGCGGTACTTCCCGAGCTGTTCTGCAGCACGAGGCTGGACGCTTGACTCGCATCAAGAACCGGCAAAACATAGGAAAATGCGTCGAATTGAAATTCCACCATCCCTTCAAGATCGACACGCCAATCCCCGGCGATATGGAGCACGGATGCGCCACTGGAACTGAACAAGCCATCCACTTCGATAGACTGAAACGCCGACCCGTCTGAGAGTTCAAGCAAGCTCGGATCTGTTCCAGAGCTCGAAAGCGTGACCGTGGTGGTACTGGTCAGAGGGCTAAACAGCACAAGGTCCATTTCGGAGGCATTCAGCACTGCGTTATCAAGATTGATGTCAACCTCTGTGACAAACGAAGACGTCGACGAATGGCCCTGAACCGCTCCAAGGCCCAGAATCCCGTCGCCCGCGAGAGTCACGCCCTGCAAAACGAATGAGTTCGAAGCCCCTGGCGTCGGATCCAGTTGCAGAATGCCGTCGTTGATGACATCGATATCCACCACTGACACGCCCGCGGTGGGCGTTGACCACGTCGTCCAGCCAAGATTATGGAGCGATCCCGAACTTCCCAGGGCCGTGCCGGACAGGGTAAGACGCCCTTCAGTCACGATCGCGGTATCAACGCTTCCACCATCAATAACCAAGGTTCCTGATGGCGTGACGTTCACCGTTCCGCTACCGTCAATTGCGGACGCGGCAGATAGCGTCATTTCACCAGCAACTGTCAGGTCGCCCCTCAGTGTTAAATGCCCACCTGCACTGGTGTCTGCATCCAATATCAAACGCTGGCCATGAAAAATCGCGGACTGATCGTTGGTGATCAGATGACCACCCGCAAATATTGTGAGTGTCACTGTCGCACTGGTCGTTGCGTTTGAACCTTCCAGGGAGAAAGATTTCACCTCCAATGTTTCGCCACCAGAGATACCGAGATCCGCCAAAATCAAGACATCGTCAGCGCTCGAAGGCAAATTAGCTTGAGTTCCATCGAAGACGAATTCAAACCCATTACTGATTTCAACGCTGATGGTTTGCGTATTAGTCTGCGTGGCGCTTGAGACGAGGGTCAATTCGTACCCTTGCGGGAGATTCGAGGCGAGATCGGTCAGGGCGCTCCCCGGCTGGAACTGGTTGCCCAAGGACAACACCAACGGATCTTGATTTTGCCAACGGTCATGCAGCGACCCGAGAGACTTTAATGCCGAAGGGCTTGCCTCGGCATCATTGACTGCACCGAAAAAGTCTAACTCGAGCCGCCCTAAATCTTGTGTTGGATTGCTGCTTGCGTCTGTCGTGATTTGGCCACTCACATCGAGCCCGCGCACCTCCAACACGCTCGCTGAGGCGCCCACCGTCAAACTCAGCACACTGCTTGGGCTGAGCACTAAATCGCCCCCAATGCTCAAGGTGCCGCCACGGGGGTTAGCTAACCCGACACTGACTGAACCTTCCTCGCCGGTGGTGATCCGAGGCGCATCAATTTCAATCACACCTGAATTCACCAAACTGCCTGTGATCACAGCCTGACCATCAACAATTTGCAAATACCCGGTATTCGTCACATTGGCATTGACCTCGATAGCGACCAAGGCATCATTTCCGAACCAAAAGGCCGCTTCGTTGGCGCCAAAATCCTCTAAGATGATCCAATCTCCGCTGTTCTCGATCGCAGCGAGCGTCGACGTACTCTGTCCAATGCTGATCACCAAGGACGCTGTGGTCGTGCTCGATGTCGACGGGGCTTGATAGGTCGTGATTGCCATAGACCCTTGGTTGGTCAAAGTCCCCTGCAGATCGACGGATGTCGTGCGTGTGGTGGTACTTGAGTAGGAGTATCCCGAGGCATCCAGCACAAGGTCTATTTCGCCACCCGCAGCATTGACCAAGGTCTGAGTGATTTCATTGGCGTCGCCCTGGATGGTCAATTCGCCTTCGTTCACGAGGTTGACATCAAGCTGGTCGTCACCGTCCAAACTCATTTCATCGCCGCTCGAGATGGTGAGGGTCGCAACTTGACTCGTCGTTCCATAGGTCGTGAGGGTGACCGCCCCGTGGAAAGACACCTCCCCCTGAAACTGGTTCGAGTTCAGTTCACCATCAATGGCGAGCGTGACCGTATCGAGTGTTTGGGTTGATGTATTCGACGCCCCCAAGGCGAGCTGCCCATAGCCCGCGACGAGTGATGCAGAACCGAACACTACCGTCCCTCCTCGAATGGTGAGGTCTGCATCCGGTCCGATATCGATACTGCCTTGGCGCCAGTCGAGCGTTTGACTGACATTGACGAAATCCAGATCGGCATCGACTTGAATCTGTCCGCCCGGGTCAAGAGTGAAATTGAGTACATCCACTTCATTGGGCGCTTGAAGATTCTGAAAGCCGTAGGCTTGGGTTGCCGTCGGGTGTTGGCTCTCTGAGACCAATAGGCCACTTCCGCCGTAAGAATCCAGCACCGTTAGACGGGCAACAGAAAACCCATCGTCATAACTCACGTTTTGATCCAAACCGTCATCAACGCTCGAGACAAGGCGGATCACTCCGTCGTTCTGCACGTTATCCGCCCTCAGTTCACCACCCGCTGCGATTTTAGTTTCACCCGTGACGGTCTGCGCGAAGGTGCCGGTTTGATTCGTACCCTGCGCAACCTGCAACAGCGATGGCTGATTTGGACCGTTTTCAGCGTATCCGGAGATGAGTATCCTTCCTTGATTAGTCAGCGCGCCTGCAGCCAAGTAGGGGGCCGCCGGTTGATCATCTGGCTGAACGGATATCAAGCCACCCTCCAGCACCGCAATGGCGTCAAAACTCAGTGCCGCGCCTCGCGTCTCTCCTACCGTGCCATCTGCAGCGTCATTAAACCCGGCTTGCGTACCGTCACCAGATGAATTGATTGAAAGCGTTGCTCCAATATGGAGTTCAAATGGGTTCGTTCCGCTGCTACCGATAATGAGGTCTGCATTGGCGATGAGAATGTCACCCGTCTCGGCACCAAACACTTGCAGTTCGGAGAGCGTCCCCGTCACCGTTACCGCGTCTTGCGCGTTATTCGACGGGAAGATAATGGTGCTCGGACTATCTAAGGTCACCGTCACGCCATCAGCGCCATAGAGCGCAACGCCGACCGTTCCTGATCCAGAGGTCACCGCAACAAAACGATCACCCGCCTCGGGCTGCCACAAAGAAACATCTAAAAAGCCACTGGGCGCATAAGCAGCCGCGAGCTCCGTCTCGTCCGCGAAAAACTCATAGACCTGAAACTGGCTCGTCAAGATATCTGGACTGCGAATGGCGAGAATAAATTGCTCGGTCACCGGTTCGTTATCGCCATCATTCGCGGTCACGCCGAGCACCCAATCGCCATTGGTGGATTGTAAACCTGACGCAGAAATTGTGGCCGTACTGAGGTTAGCCCCTGAATAAACTTGCCCGTCCGTGGTGAGCGTCGCGGTCAATCCAAGGGGCAGTCCCTCCAACGTTTCTCGACTTGCCGCCTGCACGGTAAACGCGTCTAGGTCACTAAATTGAACAACGAGATTCGCGTCATCGGATACTGTGACATAACTAAGCGGCGCTGTTTCCAGCTTAGGCGGTGGATTGCGAATCTCAACAACGAGAGAGGCCTGCGAAACCGTGGTTCCATCAGAGACGTACACCGTAAACACTTCGTCGTCGACGAACAGCGCATTCTCAAGAGCGATTGCCTGCGCGGCCTCATCGGGCGTATAGGTTAGGGCCCCGTCGGCTTCAACAACAAGACTGCCGTAGAGGCCCACAAGCTGCGTCCCGGGAGACGAGCCAGAGCCCGTATTGTTCGAACCCTGCTCAACCCCAGAGACGGAGAGGACGTCGGTCACGGAACCATCGGCGTTATCTGGGTCTGAAACGAAGGTCAGCAGGCCCTCGCTCGCGGCCAAATTAATAAAACTATTTTGCTCTGTAACCAGCGTAGACCAAGCGATGACCGGCGCATCATTTTGGCCCTGAATGACCACCTCGATCACCTGACGCCCCTCGATGACATCCGAATCACGGGTATAGATTGAATCAGCGTCTAGGCTACTTTCGACGTCGAGCACGACATTGTCTCCGTCGATATCTCGAGCATCATCGGTCACAAAGCTGATGACCTCGGTCAGCGTCTCACCATCATCCAACCCAAGGACTGCAACACTGGTGGTATCCACCGAGTAAGTCCATGTCGATTCAGTGACACCATCAGTCCCGGTCGGACCCACGGCCGCCTGAGCGAAGGTTCCATATACTAGTGATGGGGCCAATAGCACTGCGCCTTCAGCGTCTTGCAACGTTAACGTCCCACCGAATTGCGTCACCCCAGACGCGCTAGCAGAGAGCACGTAGTCGGTTGTATTCGCAACGATGTTTAGAAGCGCTGGGGCATTTTGCGTAAAGATCGTGACGTCAACAGACGATTGCGTGCCATCCGTGGTGGTGAAGGTGATGGTGTCAGTGGTCGTACTTGCAAGATTAAGCGATGGATCAACCAAGTATTCGAATCGACCATCCGTCACGGTGACCGTGCCGTAGGTGGCGCTCTGAGCAATCACATTTGATTCATTATTATCCGCATCGGCGACCGCGATAGTTCCACCTGCAAGCGTGTCATAGGGCGCGCCTTGAGTCACCTGAGCATCTTCGAGCTGAACGGTGATCGCGGCGACATCATTACGACCTGCGACCGTGATGGAGGCGGATGTCGTATTCCTGGACAGCTCATTGCCGGATGTATCGCGCTCTACCACGTCATACGTGTAGCCTATGGTCTCCGTCTCGCCCTCGGCCAGACCGGTGTACTGATTAGGATTAAGTGAGAGCGTACCGTCACTGTTCACGACGACACCCGAATCATCACCAGCAACGTAAGTCAGGTTTTCCACCGACAGGCCATCGGTCGCATCGGGGTCAGCACTATTACCCAGCAAATCAATGACATCATTCGCTTGATCCTCATCCGTTACGATGGTCACTGCGCCCACAGCGGCTGCGTCATTTTGACCCTGGATGGAAATCGCAACCGATGTCTGCGTCCGACCCAGTTCAGCGCCGGTCGAATCCGTTTCGACGACATCAAACGTGTAAGAGATGACTTCGGTCTCGCCGCCGGCCAGCGCGTCATAGCGACCAGGATCGACCGAGATCGACCCATCATCGTTCAGCGCCAACCCGACGTCATTCCCCTCCGCGAGGCTTAGGTTTTCCACCCTAAGACCATCGCTGGTATCGATATCTGAGCTTGAAGCAAGCAAATCCTCGGCGGTCACCGTGAACGACGCAGCATCCTCACTCGCCGCAACCTGAATTCCTTCGATCACGGCGGCATCGTTGACACCAATGACGGTGAGGGTCACGGTCGATGGCGTTCGACTCAGCTCGTTCCCGGTCGAATCCAATTCGACCACATCAAAGCTGTACTCAATCGCAAGAGATTCTCCCGTTCCGAGGGCCCCGTAAGACGCGGGCGCGACACTGAGGGATCCGTCAGCCTCGATCGTAATACCCGCATCATCACCAGAGACGTAGGCGACATTCTGAACGCTAAGCGAATTGGTAGTATCTACATCGGAGCTTCCGGCCAATAGCGCCTCGACTGACACCACATACGTTGCATCATCCTCTGAGGCCTCGAGATTCACTGCATCTACGAAGGGCGCATCGTTTTCGCCGGTCATCGTGATAGTCGCACGAGTGCTCGCTCGACCGAGTTCGGTTCCCTGCGAGTCCCGTTCAACCACATCGTATTCATAGACAATCACGCTGGTTTCGCCGATGGCCAGCGAGTTAAAACCTCCTGGATCAATCAAGAGCGTGCCATCCGCATTTTCAGTGATGCTCGCAGCATCACCAGACACCAAGACAAGATTTTCGATACTTAACTGATCACTGGCATCCAGATCGGTACTATTCGCGAGCAAATCGATAAGATAGGCCGCATCATCTTCGTTCGCGGTGCTGGTGATTGCCTCGACGACCACGGCATCATTCGCGCCGATGATCGTGATCGACGCCGTCGACTCGGTGCGACTCAGTTCAATGCCGTCTGCGTTTTGCTCCACCACCTCGAAGGTGTAGTTCACAATACTGTTTTCATTGGCTGCGAGTGACTGATAGGCGCCTGGATCAATCGAGAGCGTGCCATCGCCATTGTCAGTCACCCCCGAGGCATCTCCCGAAGAAAGCGTCAAGCTTTCAATAATCAGCATATTGGAAGCATCGACATCGACACTTTCACTCAGAAGACTGATCACATAAGCCGCATCGTCCTCGGTCGCTGTACTCTCAACACCCGCCACTAGCGGGGCATCATTGACGCCAATGATGGTGATCGATGCCGTCGTCGACGTTCGACTCAACTCCAAGCCTTCGTCGTCCCGTTCAACCACCTCGAACTCGTATTCAATGACCCCTCGCTCATTTTCGGCGAGGTCAGCATAGGCGGAAGGGTCAACCACCAGCGAACCATCGTTGTCGACGGCGATACCGATAGCATTACCGAGACTCAGCGTCACGTTTTCAATGGACAGCGTATCGGTTCGATCGGGGTCTGAACTTCCCGCCAACAATGCCTCCGGCGTGATCGTGAACCCTTGGTCACTTTGATTCACCTCGATGGCGTAGGGGGCAATCTCTGGCGCATCATTTGCGCCAAGGTACGTGAGCGTCAGCGTGCCTGTTTGCGTCAGGTCACCAGAGGCCACCGTATAGGTAAAGGTCTCGGTGCCCGTTTCACCTTCAGCAAGGGGAACAATGAGCTCGGCATCAGGCGTCACCAACAAACGGCCATCGACCACTTCGGCGCCGCCTTCACGCGAACCCGTCACGCCAACGATCGTCAGTGACTGATTTGCATCAGGATCAGTGTCATTGGCTAGAATACTGTCAGTGACATCGATGGGGGCATAGCCTGAAACGACCAGTTCATCGTCCCCAGTCTCTGGGGGATTATCAGGCGGTAGGGTATTGTCGTCCTGAGTCTGTGTATCTGTCTGGCTTTGATTTTGTGAGGAGGACTCGAGGATAGTGTCGCTCTCCTCGATATCGATCTCGATATCTTCAAGATCAGTGTCGTTTTCGCCCGCCTGATTCAATTCGGCAGAAATTTCGCCCAAGATATCAATATCGCCGCTCGAACTCTGAAGACCCGAGTCGTCTGCGGCATCACTCGATGATCCCAGCACGTCACCTTGGCTTCCATCATCACCCACGGCTTCGTCCGAGGCCGAGGTCGCAAGATCTTCGCCAGAATCCTCCTCGGATCCCTCAACTGAAGTGTCCTCTTCTTGACCCTCCTCTTCAGCAGCCTCCTCTTCAGCAGTCACCTCTTCAGCAGCCTCCTCTTCAGCAGCCTCCTCTTCAGCAGCCTCTTCCTCAGCGGCCTCTTCTTCTGAGCTCTCCTCCTTGTCCGTCTCGCCTTCTTCATCCCCTGAGGCGTCTACTTCCTCCGATTCCTCTTCTGAGGCCTCCTCCTCTGCTTCAGCTTCTTCATCCTCATCGTTTGATGCCGCATCGGCGGGTGGGAGTGACGCTTCCAGTGCCTGCTGTGCTTCAGGCGGCGGTTCAACCGTGAACAGCGGCGTGCCGTCTAACACCACCGTCGCGGTGTTCCCAGGCTGATCCAAAACGACCGAGTTCTCACCATTGATATCTGAAATTTCAAGTACACCCGAACGATGCACGACGATGGTGTTACCGGAGGCATCAACGGACCCCTCAAGTTCGGACCCTCGAACGCCAATGATCGAGGTGGGCGTCTTTAGTGTGGTATGCGCTGTCGTCTGGCTTGAGGACAACTCACCGATCTTGCCACTCTTGTAATAAAAGCCGCCCACACGGACTGAGGCTTCAAACCGACCCACATTCTGCGCCTCGTTAAACTCGAAGTTATCGAGCGCAGCCTCACCGCTTTGGCCGAGCTGGAACCGAGTCCCATCGAGCATCACAGCCTTCACGAAGCTGCCTGCACCCGTAATAATGACATCGCCCTTATAGAGTTTGTCCCCCTTAGCAAGTTGGGCCTCAGAGCCATCAAGGCGCCTGACCGACACCTGGCCGACCAAGACCGTCACCGTACCGATTTCGACCAGAGCGCCAGAGGCTGTCGCCGGGCCAGCAAACAGCACGTCCCCGTCGAAGGGCCGTACCAGAAAACTCTTGACCATCAATGGAGAAAGGCCAGCGCCGCTGGCGCTAAGCAACGTTGGCGGAGGCTGAAAACTGAAATAATCGTGGACTATGTGCTGCCGACCGTCTGGCAGCGTCATCACTAGATCGAAGCCCTCCTGCGAGAGCTCACCGCGAATGAGATAGGCAGCGTCAGGGACCATCACACTCAGAATGTGCGACTTCGGGGCATCGGATGCGGCAGGTTGGCCTCCCTCCGATGGAAAAAGCGCTTTTTTATCGATAATCAAGCGTCACCCAACAGAATTGCCACCAATCTAGCGTAACTGATGAGACCGGTAAAAGCTTGAAATATTTCTCGATTTCCTCAGGTTAGCGCTGCCAACTGGGAGGTGAAGAATTCCGTTGTTTGTCCTAGGCTTGCGCAAGCGCAGTCGCTCCTTCCGAGCCCATCTAAAGGTTCTTTAACTCGAGCGTTAATCATCAAACAAACTCGTGAACGCGCGCGCCGCGTTACTCGAGCGGGCGCGCTGAACACATTGGGCGAGAACGGGTATACCCTCGACGATCGCATCATCAGGCACATGCCCAAAGGCCAACCGAATATAAGGCACGCGTTCTCCAGTGACATGGAAATCGCGCCCCTCTGCATAGTTAAAGCCCTTGTCTGTGGCTTCGGCACGCAGTCGATCCAGATCCGTGTCCTCCGGCAGGCGCAACCACAAAAAAAGCCCACCCGTTGGATGAGACCAGACACACTCATCTTCGAGCACATCCTTCAACCGCGACACGAGCAGGTCTCGTTTTCGTTTCAGTGCGACGTTGGCCGCCTCGCAGTGCGCCCAGATATTTTCTTCGTAGAATTTCGCCATCACCGCAGCGGCGAAACTGTTACTACCGGCATCGAACCGTCGACCGACGATCTGCTCGAAATAGGGTCGACGAGCCAGGACATAACCTAACCGAACACCTGGCGCAAAGATCTTGGACAGCGAGCACAAATAAATATGGTGCGCGTCATCGCTCATCGCATAGAGCGCAGGCGGCTTGTCGCCATCAAAATGCACATCGCCATAGCAGTTATCTTCCACAACCGGAATCTCATACTCGGCGGCCAGTTCGATCAAGCGGTGTCGGCGCTCGAGGGACAGATTAACCCCCGTCGGGTTCTGGTATGCCGTCAACGCATAAATAAATTTGGGCTTCTTTTTCATCGATCGAAGATGCGCCTCTAAATGGTCCATACGCATCCCCGATTCGTCCACGGGGATCCCCACCAGGTCGAGCCCGATCCCTTTGTAGGCGGCGATGGTGCCACTGTAGGTGAACGCCTCAGTAATGACCTGATCGCCCGGCGCATCCATGAGCGCTTGACCGACCAGGGTGACACCCTGCATCGATCCGTTGGTCAACGCCATCATTTCAGGATCCACCTTTACCCCTTCCCGCTCGCTTTCCCGTTGCGCCATCAGCGCGCGCAATTGTGGATGCCCCTTACCCCCAGGGTATTGATTGAAGGAGGCGTGTTCATCTTCAATCGCCTGCATCGCTGCTCGCTTGAAGGCCTCAACTGGAAAGGTCTCTGGATTGGTTTGGCCAACTGCAAAATCGTATTTCATCGATGCGTCATCTGTTATTGCCCGAACCTACGACCATAGGGGAGCACGCAGGGTGATGCAATCCGCGACATCCGTTCGCTCAACGGATTGGTTTCGCTGATGGGTTCGGAGAATTTGGGTGAGGATTGGCGTGGGAGATAGAGGCGCAACCTATCGAGTCGCCTCACTCACTTGCTCCTGCACCTTCTAGTAGGCGCGCTGAGTAACCCGCTCATTGGGTCGCGGAGTATTCCAGATCACGCGATCCAAGCGCCACTGCTGAGTGTGCTCTTTTCTCATGATCCAAAGGTGACGGCTCACCGACCGAATCGATGCTGCGCTTGGATCCAGCTTCGGCACCAGGAAACCATCAAAGGTCAGCCGTGCGTACGCTACCTCTGAAAATACTCGGACCTCATCGATATTGACCTGTTGTTCGAAGCGAAACTTTTCGGTGAAACGATAGAATCGCTTCGCTTCGTCTAAGCCGACATCCTTTACTTGGGACGGCAACATCCAGGTCGCCTCTGGTGTGAAGAGGTCGAAAAAACGCTCAAACTCATCGGACTGGGTTCTATTGATCGCATCGAGAACTAGATGGCGAACATCTCGCTCATCGCTGTCCTGGTTCTGTGCTTGGTTCAAGGCGTTCATCGGTGGCAAACTAAGTTCGAGTTGATGGCTTGAGACCGGCGAGTCTAACCGAAGGTGCGGCCAATGCCAAAATGCGCTTCGCATCAGCGAGGCTCAGATATTCGATGAGCCAGTATGGAGCATTCAGTATGATTCGACTCGATCACGCGAGACATGGAATAGAAGGATTTTCGATGCCTGACGCAACTTCACGATCCGAGACTGGGCTTTGATCGCCCCCACACTTTTTGTTCTCGCGGCCTTTGGGTCACTCCTGGTTTTTGAACGAGACCTGCCTACGGAAATTGTTGATGCACGATATGTTAGCCCTGCATCTCAATTCTTGAGAACCGAAAGCCAAGACCGAATCCATTTCCGCGATCAGGGTGAAAGCAACGCTCTGCCTATCGTGTTGATCCACGGCGCCAACGGTTCGCTCCATCAATTCGAGCGATGGGTGGAACTCATCGGTGGACACGCGCGGATAATCACACTGGATCTGCCCGGGTATGGTCTAACCGGTGCCACAGCATCTGCCCGGTATGATCTCACCGCAGACGTCGCTGCAATCCAGTCGGTGACTCAGCATCTCGGAATTGACCGGTTCCTCCTTGGTGGTCACTCGATGGGTGGCGGGCTTGCGCTGGCCTATGCCTCGCAATACCCCGAGGCCGTGTCCGGACTGCTGCTCATTGACAGCGTGGCCCCCTGGCAGCGAGAGAATGAGCGGGGCGTTGACCAAGGCTCGGAGTCAGCGCCAACATCAAGGACCGAGAAGCAAGAGTCACCTGTTCAGGATAATCCAAACGACCCACTTCCCAAACCCAACACCAACCCGCTCCGGACGCTCTTTAAAATACCGGGCGTTCAATATTTCGGGCGACATCTAGATCCGGCCTTGTTCGCCGAGCGTGCAGCTCGTTCAGCTTACGCTCGCGAGTCACTGGTTACCGAAGCGCTGATTCAACGCTACATCGATTTGTCCCTCCGCGCGGGGAGTAGGGAGGCCTTGTTTGAGCGGCTGAGCCAACGAGGGGACAGGCAAAGCCGCGCAATTCAGTTTGATGGGCCGACTCTGATTCTCTGGGGCGAGGCCGATGCGTGGACGCCGCCGAGCCTTGCCCTCGAACTCAAAAACCGGCTTTCCCAAGCCACGATTAAGTGGTACCCAAACGTGGGCCACCTACCCATGGAAGAGGCGGCGATTGATTCAGCAAAAGACGTGCTAGAGTTCATCGAACAACTCAAGCTTAATCAACCCCTGCCCGTTCTGGACGGTGTCAGTGAGGCGCATCGGCGCAAGGACGAGGATAATGTCAGCCCCTAAACCATCAGCCGAATTGACGCGAGCGGCGCAAAGACCTCAGGCACCGCTACGTGGCATCAAGCAAAGGGGGCAACCGGAGGTCTGCATTGATTGTTAGCCGCACTAAACCCAACCCGATATCGCTGACCAATGATGGCCAATTGACGCTCACCTTCCTTGGCTGCGGCTCAGCGTTTGCCAAAACACTCAATCAAACCAATCTCCTCATTGTCAAAGGTTCAGACCATCTCTTGATCGACATGGGCACCACCTCGGCGCGCGTCTTGCATCGGCATGGCGTGAGCCTCGCCCAAATCAAAAATTACCTTATTACCCACAGTCATGCCGATCATATTGGTGGCCTTGAGGAGGTCCAACTTTTCAACCGCTATGTCATCAACCAGAAGGCTCACATGATCATCACCAAGGCCTATGAAGATCTGCTTTGGCATGATTCGCTAAAGGGCGGATCCGAATGGTCTGAGCAGAAACGGCTCGGATTTTCCGATCTGTGGACGACGCAGCGCCCGAAAAAATTAAGGGGCTATTCGCGTGACGTTTACGGAACCACACTAGGCTCAATGGATCTAAAGCTCTTTAGAACTCGGCACTTGCCAGACAGTGCAACTCATTGGCGGGATGCGGTTTGGAGTTGCGGCGTCCTCATTGATCAACGAGTACTCTTCACCGGCGACACGCAATTCGACCCGGAACTACTCTTTGAATTCGATGCCAAGCACGCCCCCGAAATCATCTTTCATGATTGTCAGTTGTTCACAGGGGGCGTTCACTGCGGCATTAAGGAATTGGCGACGCTGCCCGCAGATCTCAAGCGAAAAATTATTCTCGTCCACTACGGCGATGCTTGGCGTGATTTTCGCGCACTGGCCAAGGCCGAGGGCTTCCACTCGTGGGGCAAGGAACTCCATACCTACACGTTTGCCTAGGGGCGTTGAACCGCCGCACACTGGGTTGGGAACAGCCCTTCATCAAACCAAGCCGGACTTGAACTTGAGCGGTGCTGGACAGAAAGCTGGGGCACCTCATTGCCGCCCTCAAGAGGCTAGTTCGAAAGCGGAGATCTCGCGACGGCTTCCTGACGCTGGTCATGATTTCATCGATGTGCTTAACTTGCCGCCTGTATTTTTACGACGATTTTGAGCATTCCGGAGGAAAACTATGGGATTACTAGATGGAAAAGTTGCGCTGGTCACAGGCGCGGGCGGTGGCTTGGGTGAGACCCACGCCCTCTTGTTGGCGCAAGAAGGCGCAGCGGTCGTCGTTAACGATTTGGGCGGTGCGAGAGATGGCTCGGGTGGTGGCAACGCCATGGCCGATCAAGTGGTTGCCAAGATCAAAGCCATGGGCGGTCAGGCCGTCGCTGACTATGGCAATGTCGCCAAGGAAGAAGACGCAAACAAGATGGTGCAAACCGCAGTGGACAACTTCGGTAAGCTCGATTTCTTGATTGCGAATGCCGGCATCTTGCGAGACAAATCCTTTAAGAACATGACCAATGACATGTGGGATATCGTCTTGGATGTTCATTTGAGAGGCACCTATCTGACCGTTCGCGCAGCCTACAATCAGATGCTGACCCAGGAGTCCGGGGGCAGCATTGTGGTGACGTCATCGACCTCTGGCTTGCTCGGCAACTTCGGTCAATCCAACTACGGTGCGGCAAAGGCGGGCATCGCAGGTTTCGCACGATGCCTCTTCCAAGAAGGTCTCAAGTACGGTATTCGAGTCAATATTCTTGCGCCGGCGGCGTGGTCCCGATTAACTGAAGACATCTTCCCGCAAGGACAAAACATGGCTGAGCTCTTGTCACCTGACAAGGTCTCACCGATTGTTGTTTGGCTGGGCTCGGATGAAGCCAAGGACGTCACCGGAAGAACCTTCCTAGCCTCAGGCAACACGGTTCAGTTGCTCTCATGGCAATCCCAAACGATTTGCCAGAAAGAAAACACCGAAGGCCCCTGGAGCGTGGCTGAGATCGGTGAAGCTGTTCGAGAGAATTTCGACAAATGGCCCAAGGGCATACAGCCGACCTCTCGACCTTTTTGAGGCTGGATGGCTGGAAGCTCAGAGGTGTTAACAAAAAAGGGTGGTCTTCCACCCTTTTTTTTTGGCATTCTGGGTCCTCTCACTGATGACCCACCATTCTTAGAAAAGGATCAATGCCGATGAAATCGCACTATGGAGACGTATCGGTCTCCCTACTCGAGAACCATGTGGCTGTGTGCGAAATCCAGCGCGCGCCGAACAATTTTTTTGACCATGATCTGATTCGAGACCTCGCCGACGCGTTTTTTGATATCGACGCCCACGTCGACGCGCGAGCGATCGTGTTGTGTTCGGAGGGGAAACACTTCTGCGCGGGCGCAAACTTTGGTTCAAGCGAACGACAAAGTGGCCCTATCTCTCGAAACGACGAAGGGCGAAACCCACTCTACATCGAAGCCGTTAGATTATTTAGGAGCAAGACCCCCGTGGTCGCAGCCGTTCAAGGTGCCGCGGTGGGTGGCGGCTTCGGTCTGGCCGTGATGGCAGACTTCCGTGTGCTCTGCCCGGATACCCGGCTGACGGCCAATTTCGTTAAGCTCGGTTTCACACCCGGCTTTGGGTTGACCCACACCCTAGAGCGCATCATTGGTCCTCAGAAGGCTAATCTTCTGTTTTTCACTGGCCGCAGAATCACGGGTGAAACCGCGATGGCATGGGGATTGGGTGATGTGTTCGTAGAGACCGATCAAGTCAGGGACGCTGCCATTGCACTGGCTGCGGAAATTGCCGAGAACGCCCCGCTTGCGGTGGTCTCCGTTAGAGAACAGGTTCGCGGTGATCTGGCCGATGCCGTCCAGGCTGCCACGGACGTCGAGGGACGGGCGCAGTTCGTTTTGCAACAAACCAATGACCACAAAGAAGGTGTGCGCGCTGTGGCTGAACGCCGGCCGGGTCAATTCACCGGAACTTAGGCATAAAGGCTGCCAGTTGAATTCACTCGGCGGCTACCAGACACCAAGGACGTCGATCGGTTTGAACGCCCGCAGGACCCCAGCCTTGATAAGGGTCAAGCGTCAGCGATAGGGGTCCTGTCGAGCTGGCCTTTACGACCCATCCGAGATAGGAACCGTTCGCGAAAGCTCATCTGTTACGTACCCTGGTTCG
>Ga0255764_10001609_pt1 | contig 19006 bp, 22 predicted proteins | sample 071ome_30_FD_179964 | JGI IMG/M metagenome (GOLD analysis project Ga0255764, IMG submission 179964) | Coastal salt marsh microbial communities from the Groves Creek Marsh, Skidaway Island, Georgia - 071406AT metaG (version 2) | ecosystem: Environmental > Aquatic > Marine > Intertidal zone >... | reverse complement strand
TACTTGGCGGGAGTGTACGTTTGAGCATTATCGCTCAAGTCTTTCCCACCTTCCCGGATCCAAGCGTCAAGTTCTCGCGTTGTCATTTTTTCGTAGGTTGTCATTCTATCATTCTCCAAAGGGTGACGATTCTGTTTCACTGAGTCTAGCATATTGAGCAGCCAATGCAACCACTCTTTCAGGGGAGCCAGGCTTTCCTACCTTTTCAATCATGTTGTCATTCCCACCCACTAACCTTTTATCGACTGACCGACGGTTAGCCTTTACAATTTTTCTCAATTCTTTCCGGTTGAACTTGTGAACCGTTCCATCCTGCTCAATACCTTTCCAGACTAGGGTACACTGATTCCAAGCGTCAGCGAGAATCGGGTATCGTTGCATGAGTTTTTCCGTATTCATTGTGGTTTTCCTTATAGGGTGAGATATAGAGCGGCGAAGCCGCAGAACAGTATAGCAAACGAAATAGCAACGGTCAAGATAATCATTCCCAATTCCTTTCTCGTAAACGCTGAACGCTCTGAGCAGCACGGATGCCCAACGCAACCGATAGCAAGTCAGATTTTCGACGATAGGTAGGAAGCCTACGCTCTGCTACTTCAATCCATACCGATAGCAGTGTATCGTCCATCTTGTGAAAGTAGTTCTGATAGTCAACATAACGTGGTGAAATTTCAATCGTTTTCATTTTCTTTCTCTCTTTCTTATATCCAAAGTCTAGCAAATTTTTTTGTCCTGTCAACCCCCCGACTAGGGGATCAGGCATATTCCCGATTCAGTTCATTCTGCCAGAATCGAACCAAGAGCGGATCTTGTGAGGGCTTTTGCAAAACAGCGTCTTGAGGCTGAACAGCAATTACCCGATTATTCTGCGAGAGAAAAATTCTCATTTTGTTGAGGATAGTGTAGCGAATTCCGTTTGCTTCGAAGTATGAGAGAAATTTTTTCATTTTGTTTTTCCTTGTGGTTTTTGTTGTTGTTTGTAAAGTTTAGAAAAATTTTTTGCGTTTGTCAATCCCCCCTACTAGGGGGCCTTAGCCCGGTGGTTGGGGTGAGACTAGCACCCCTCCTCCGGGTGCCACTCGGTGGTGGGGATGTCTTTGTGGGTCATGCTACGGTGAAAGTTGATATTGTAACCGTCCCGCTGAACCTTAGCCCCGCTGGACTGGATCCAGTTTTCAACGTCCGACTTGCGACAAGTCTTGACGACTGTCCCCTCTGTAGGGTGGATGAAAACCAGAACTAGCAGATCGAATTTTTCGGGCTTGATTCCGTGAAATTTGAACCGTGCGGGCGTACCGTGCATGACACTAGACTTGACCTCGACACGGACTAGGCGACCCCCCACGTAGAGGGATATGTCGTGACTGTCATCATCACCGACCCAATCAGCCTGCAGACCATGCTGCAGCATCGTCTGAAATACCAGATTCTCGCAAGCCACCCCACTTTTGGGGTAGTGGTAGAGCATATAGGCTTCGTGGTTCTTTTGGGGGGTGTAGAGCGTAGGCCCACTCTTTTCGTCGATCGTGGCGATAGCGTCGGCAATTTGTTGAGCGTTGAACATTTTTCGTTCCCTAGTGGTGGTTGTTGTTGTCTGTAAAGTATATCGGCAGTTTGTTGAGTTGTCAAGAGATTTTTTTCAGATTTTTCAGATTTTTTTGACCCCCCTATTAGAGGGATCGGGCTTCCGACCAATCCCCACACTGAGGACAAATCACCATATCCCCCTCGCGGGGGGTATTGTCAAGATCAGCATAGCAACAGTCCGAATAGAGGGTGTCCTCCCACAGATGGGGGGTAGTCTCTTCGATTGCGATATTTTCGTTAAAATCTGCCATTTTGGCATCCTTTCGATTGTGGTTGTTGTTGTTTTCCATGCCAGTATATAGTGCAATCGGTGTGCCATTCGGAAAAAAATTTTTTAGCCTATAAAAATAGGGGTTTTCGTATCCTATCCCCCATTGGTAGCAGTAGCATTTTGCATCATTTTTTGCATTTTGCATTGCATTTTGCAGCACCCCCTATCGGCAGGGTATAGTGTTGTGGCATTCCCCCTATTTAGGGGGGTTTTTTCATTTTCCCCCCTTAGGGGGGGATTGCCCGCGAAACGCGGGGGAGGTGCAAACACAACTGACCCCTATACAAATAATTGACCGTTTTATTGTCCTTTTTTCTTTGGTGTATATGCTTGTTACTTATAGCTTTTATTACATAGGAATCTAGATGAGCAAAGAAGAACCAGATCTTAATCTTTACGAAACAATTGTTCGCATAGCTAAGGAAAATATCAGCAAAGCTAAGGATTTTGTCAAACCTAAAAAAATCTTTTATTCTCAAAACGAAGACGGTTACGAAGATTACGATCCTGATGAAGATACTACTCCATGCGAGTGTCCCCCTGTAGGTAATAAATCTCCCAACGAACCTACAGACAGCCAGATGCAGGAATACGCAGACATTCAAACTAATCTGGGGGAAATTGCAACAGAAATATCTACTGCTGAATCTGCCCTATCGTCTATTGAAGCCAATTTTGCTGATTCTGACAAGTCTTTTCTTGATAGTGTCAATGCTGCCATCAGAGACTACAACCGTCATGCTGCTGCGCTTCAAGCATATTATAACGCTTGCACAGCATATATAGCAGCTATAAACGCAGAAAATGCTCATCGTCAAAATATGGCAAATAACTTACGAGATATGGCAGATCTTGCTAATCAAGCATTACCCCTAATGAATCAGCTAGGAATCCCTATTTCTCCACCGGCAGGAAATGTAGGTTCTCCCACATTTAAAAACGCTCAAAGATGCGTAGGCAAGAATGTTCCTGGTACACCAGATGCGGATCATACGTGTTTTTGGCTGAATGGAGGAAGGCCTGTTCCTATTAACGTTTTTGGACAACTGTCACAACTATACGCTGCTTGGGAGGCTAAATGGAAAGCGCAAAATAAAGCTAAGCAAAAGTTATATAAACTACAGAGAACCCGCCGAGCAGCCTATGCAAGATATGCTCAAGCTAAATTAGATGCAGGAGGAGACAATAGCAGCAATATACTTGAATTAGCTGAAAACCATATAAACAGACAAAAAGCAGAAAGGGCCAACAATAGAAATGTTTACGAAGTTCAGTACGATGCTCAGCTAGCAACTCTAAACTCAGTTATAGATCGTCACAACAGTGCCTCTCAAGGGTTGCCAGCAGCTCCAGCAGGAAATCAAAAGATCGACACATTACAAAATTATGACTATACATGTGAAAATGGAGACCAACTAACTTGTCAAAAGTGGATGAGGACTGAAGGAGGTCCTATTCCAAGTCGAGGAAATCCAATTCCGGCCAACAATAGCAGTCTGCCTTCGTCAGAAGGACAATTGATTCAACAGTCAGACGAACCAACAGGTAATTGTGGCAATATTCCGCGCATAGACTACAATCCTCAACCTACACCCAAACAACCAACACCACCTAAAAATCCAAATCAAGGAGGGGAAGATGAAGAACAGCCACCTCCAAAGTGGCCACCAGGACCAGCCAGAAGTTAAGTTACTAGATGAGACAAGTCATTTAAGAATACTCTTGCTTTTCCATAATACCCCGATGGATATTCAGAAATATTAGACTTCAATATATATACCATCTCATCTCTTATTTGATAGAATTTTTTTATATCATCCCAGCTTTTACTACTAGTCTTATTCACTATTCTTTCTATTTGTCTCATGTATTTGTAATATCTCTTGTCTTTAAATACAACAGGCCATAGAATCCTACCTTCTGCATAAATCCTTGTAGTATCAAAAGGCTTTCTAGTAATTGTTTTTCTTTCAGGTTGTGGATTATGTTTTTTCCATAATTCTTTTTTCCTCCAATACATTTCTGCTCTATAGTAATCGTTATATATCGCTGCTCTTTGTATAGATGGGTCATAATATCCAGAAGTAACAGCAGGACCACTAGAATAGTGATGTAATTGAGAACTCCACATAGCAGGATTACCGTAAGGCATACCACCCCACATCATAGCTGTAGGAGTTCCAATAGGTCCTTGAGCATAGCAGCTAGAAGAGAAAACCAGGAAACCAATTAAAAATATCTTTTTCATTTCCTAACCATAAAATTTTGATCTTTTTCAAAGCCTAGACCCTCGTAAAAATCAACGAGACTGTCTTTGCAACTCAATACTATCTTATAGCATTCTTTGTTTTTAGCAACACTTACGCAATGCTCAACCATTTCTTTGCCATATCCTCTTCCTCTATATAGCTTATTGACCCCCACATCCTCAATAAACGCTTTTGGTTGGCCGTATCTAAGCTTGCTTTCATACATAATGCTTGCTGTTGCCACTATTTTTCCGTCTAACACCATAACGTACACCTCATAATTCTGAGGCATAAAAATCACTTTACTCCCAAATTCTTTAGCAGTTGCTCTTCTCACCCCTTCTGACATAAGATCTTCTACACACTCATAGTACTCATTTATATTATGACTTGGTTTTATATGCTCTATCATTCTACTGTAACACTTTTTGCTAGATTTCTTGGTCTGTCTACATTTTTATCTCTAAAAATAGCACTATAATAAGCTAATAATTGTAAAGGTATTACGCTAAATATAGGACTAAGATAAGAATTAGACTTTGAAATTTTTATACTTTCGTCACAATCCCCAGTAATACTTCCCCAACAATCTATAGCAATCACATAAGCTCCTCTAGCTTTCACTTCTTTAATATTATTTGCCATTTTTAGCATCTGTTCTTCGCTACTATCGTTATTTATTGCTACAACTATAGTATTCTCATCCACCAAGGCCATTGGTCCGTGTTTTAATTCAGCAGCAGCAAACCCTTCTGCAAAATTATAGCACAATTCTTTCATTTTTAGAGCACCTTCTAATGCTACAGGATAGTTAAACTTTCTTCCCATAAACATAAATTTTGTTTTATCTTTTAAATCCTGTGCAATTAACTGTGTTTTTTTATCTACTAACTCTAATACTCTAGATATTCCATTAGATATATTTTTAATCTCAGATACTAATTCTGTACGTTTTTTTGTCTCTAGACCCTCAGAACCTCTATTTTGTTCTATCCATAAACTTAACAGGAGTAAACAAACCACCTGAGAAGTAAATGCTTTGGTGCTCGCCACACCTATTTCCATACCTGCTCTTAAATATACTCCGCAGTTAGTCATTCTGCTTAAGCTAGAATTTACTACATTACATATACCCACTATAAATGCCCCACGCTCTTTTGCCAAACTTAATGCCGCTAGAGTATCTGCTGTTTCTCCAGACTGACTAATACCTATAACGATATCCCCAGCTTGTAAAAAAGGTTGCCTATATCTAAATTCACTAGCGTATTCTACACTTACTTTAATGTCGCAAAATTCTTCTATATAGTATTTCGCTATCAATCCAGCATTCCAGCTAGTCCCACATGCTATAATTGTTATATGATCTGTATTTGCAAACATTTTCTCATGACCCAATAATCCTCCTAATTTAATATTATATCCGTCTATCCTTCCTCTCACAGCATCATCCAAGCATTTAGACTGCTCGAATATCTCTTTTTTCATAAAGTGTTCGTACTCGCCCTTTTCTATCTTGAATAGCTGTCGATGAAGTTTTTGAATATTACAATATGTCAAACTTTGCTTGGTCATATTATACACTTCAATTTTTTTATCTATTTTTATCACACTATTATCTTCAGGATATACAACGTTCTCTACATGATCACTAAATGCACTAGGATCTGATGCTATATGAAAATCCCCCTCATATTCTCCTATAGCCAAGGGACTCCCTTTCCTGCCACAAACAAGAATATTATCTTGACTATTCATTAATATAAAAGCATAAGCCCCCACTACTCTCTCTAGAGCTAATTTAGTAGCTGTATATACATCCCCTGTAGTTTTGGAATAATAGTCATGTATCAGATAGAGTAACACTTCAGTATCAGTATCGCTATTAAATCTATAGCCTTTTTCTACTAATTCTGTTTTTAATGTAAGATAATTCTCTATAATCCCATTATGAACTATACTCAAACTACCATCCAGAGTAACATGAGGATGGGCATTTCTTTTACAAGGCTTTCCGTGCGTAGCCCATCTAGTATGTCCTATAGCACATTTAGACCGTTTTCGCCTATTAATCTTCAACCTAAGGTCTGTAATACACCCAGGTTGTTTAGCGGTAATTATACCACTATTATTCTTATACGATATTCCAGCACTATCATAGCCTCTATATTCAAGCTTTTCTAGTTCATTTAGAACTATGTTGATAGCGTTTCTGGATCCTTTGTATCCGACGATTCCACACATATGCTAATATTCTGCTTTTTTCTTCCTCGTCGTTTTTTAATCTTGAGTTTCCTTCGTTGAGCCCTAATCATATCTGCCGTAATATTCTCACCTGTCATTTTGGCAAGTTTGGCCGCTATATCCTCGTCTTTTAGAACTTGCTGGTTATCTACTATAAACCTAAGCTCACTATCATTCCACCTTTTATATTTTCCCATAATTGACTTATCCGTGTATTAGTATATAATAAAGTATTAAACCGTTTTTGAAAGGTCTCTTTATGATTACACCAGTTAATTCAGAATTAAAAATAGTTGCCTCAGAACAGCTCGAACAGTCTATAGCATCCGACCTAGAAAGCGAACAAAAAGAACCGCTAGAGGAACTTATTGCCAAGAATGAAAAAAACACCACTACCGAATAATGTTGATGAAAAAGAGTTTGTAGAAATTCTTCACCGTATTGTTAAAAAGCTTGGCTATAAATTTATTTTTGGCTATCACTCATATGAAGATATGTACCAACAAGCCGCCATATTTGCCATAGAGGGCTTAGAAAAATATGATAGCTCTAAACCCCTAGAAAACTTTCTCTGGACCCATCTCCGTAATAGACTATTCAACTTTAAGAGAGATAACTTTAAACGCCCAGACAAACCATGCATAAACTGCAAATATTATGATAAAGATTGTTTAAAATCTGATAATCAATGCACCGAATTCGCCCAAGTCATAGACTGTCCTCTGTACAAAAAGTGGTATATCAGGAATTCTAGCAAACAGAATATCATGAAGCCTACTAGTATAGAAAACGAAAAAACAATCGCAAATTATAGAGAAGATGATTTATTGGTGGATCTGTCTAATACAGAATTATTATCTCAAATAGAAAAGGAATTGCGGGGAGAATATCGGGAAATTTATCTGAAAATTAAACATGGATCCAAGGTTAATAAGACAGAAACTAGAAAACTACAACAACATATACAAGAAAATATATTATGTCAAAAAAACGAGGACAACTATCTCTAGAAGAACAGAAATTTATTGAAGATAATATAGGATCTATGGATGTAGAATCTATTGCAGAATATCTCAACAGAAGCACTAGTCCTATAGAAAAATATATCAAAGAAAATCAAATTTTCGCCTCTAGAGATGACAGAAAAGATCATGAGATTTTAAAACATAAATTACATGGAAAAAGTTTTTGGCAGGAAATTACCAGACAGTTTGACGAAGATAGTGGCGAGTTAGAATATTTTGAAAATACGTGGATTAATTTAGTAAAGCAGTTTCGAGAGGATGTATTAGCCGCAGAAGAGCTTCAGATCAAGCAGTTTATAACTATAGACATATTGATCAATAGAAGTATGAAAGAGCGTAAGAGACACATCTCAGACACTGAGAAGCTACAAAAAGAGGTAGACAAAGAGTATGCTAAAAGTGATGAAGATAGAGATATTCCAAAACTTGCTAATCTAGAAACACAATTAAGCTTTGCTCGCAACAGCATAACAAATTATACCAATGAATATACGAAACTATTAAATGAGCAGCAAAAGATTAGCAAAGATCTAAAAGCTACTAGAGAGCAGAGAATCAAGAGAATAGAAGACGGTAAAAGCAGTTGGGTTGGATTAATTAGAATGTTAGAGGATGAAGAGATTAGAGAAAAAGAAGGTAAAGAAATGGAAATCTTGAAACTTGCTGTCAATAAAGCTAAAGAAGGATTAAGTGAGTATCACACATACAACGATGACAAAATAGACCAACCGTTTTTACTTCCGGAGACAGTAGCAGATGATGAATAAAAAAACAGCTTTGATTTCTGGAGTCACAGGACAGGACGGCAGCTATTTATCAGAACTTTTGCTAGAAAAAGAGTATATTGTTATTGGGTTGCATAGAAGAACAAGCACAAACAGTTTTGATAGAATATCTGGAATATTACAGCACCCAAACTTTTCTTTGTGTGAATTTGACTTGTGTGACAGCAGTAGCGTCTATGAGGTTGTAGATCGGTATAAACCAGATGAATTTTATAACCTAGCTGCGCAGAGTCATGTAGCAACAAGTTTCAAACAACCCTCTTTAACGTTTGATATTAACACTCAGGGAGTGGTGAATGTTCTCGAAGCCATTAGAAAATATTCACCAAATACTAAATTATACCAAGCCGGAACAAGTGAGATGTTTGGTCGTAATTATTCTGTAGACGATAAAGGCTTGAAATATCAAGACGAAAATACACAATTTTTACCTCAAAGCCCATACGGAGTGTCGAAATTAGCTAGTTACAGAATGTTGCAAATTTACAGAGAAGCATATGGGATGTTTGTGTCTAACGGCATTCTTTTTAATCATGAAAGTCCTCGTCGCGGCGAGTTGTTTGTTACTCAAAAAATTGCATTATGGATTAAATCTTTTTTAAGATGGTGCAGATCTAATAATTTAAGTCCTATAGAACTAGAATCAAAAGACGATAAATTAGTCTATAATAATCTAATATATGATAAATTAAGATTAGGGAATCTGAAAGCAGAAAGAGACTGGGGTCATGCTAAAGATTATGTTAAAGCTATGTGGTTAATGTTGCAGCAGGATAAGTCAGATGATTATGTAATTTCTTCGGATCAAACTCATTCTATTGATTTTTTTCTTTCCTTAGCATTTAATAAAATTGGCATTAAAGACTATAAAAAATACATTTATATTGATCCCAAATTCTGTAGACCTGCAGAAGTAGATTACTTATGTGGCAGGTCTGATAAAGCCAGAAAAGAGCTGGGCTGGTTACCTTTATTATCCTTTGAAGATCTCGTAGCGGAAATGTTAAATGAATAGAAATTTTGATGATCCAAATTATAAAGCATGGAGAAAAAAGGTTTTCGCTAGAGATAAATTCGCCTGCCAGTGGCCTAATTGTGTATTTAAATCAAGGCTTAACGCTCATCACATACAAAGGTGGGCGGATAATCCGGGTTTGCGCTTTTTGGTTTCTAATGGCATTACGTTATGTCAAAAACACCATAAACTTATCCATAATAATGAAGAAGCATATGCTGCTTTGTTTTTAAAAATCTTATACAATAAACATGGTAGATTATAGTAATTTTCATATAATTATCGATACTAGAGAACAAAAAGCTTGGGAATTTCCAAGACACTCTACAGCCAATATTAAATTAGACACTGGAGATTACTCTCTTGCTGGGTTTCAAGATAGATTGTGTATCGAACGGAAAAGAAGCGTGAGCGAAATTGCTTCTAATATTACAGAAAAAAGATTTGTAGATGAATTAGAGAGAATGAAAGAATTCAAATATAAATTTATGATTTTTGAATTTAGTTTAACAGATGTATTAAGATATCCAGAAGGATCTGAAATACCTAGACACAAATGGAAATATATTAAAATATCTCCTAATTTTATACTCAAAAAATTATCTGAGTATATGGTAAACTACGACATAAACATTATTTTTGGCGACACTCCTAAAAATGCAGAAAAGATAGCTATGGCTATTATGAGGAGGGTATACGAAATTGAACAACCCAAATCTTAAAATATATGAAGATGCTTGGCTGGGCTTAGGGGATCTGTCTAAGTTAGAACTTGATTCTAACAAGATGATTCATCGTAGCAAAAAAGACATAGAAAACCCAGATCAGCATTTAATGAGAATTTTTAGAGACACTAATTATTTAGCGTCTACCTGTAAACTGCTATTTGACATAGAGCTTCATCCGATCCAGGTTGCAATATTACAGGAATTTTGGGTTCGTCCATTTCCTATGTTTATAGCTAGTCGTGGCTTTGGTAAGTCTTTCTTGATGAGCTTATATTGTATTCTTAAATGTACGTTTGTCCCAGCTACTAAAATTGTGGTGGTTGGTGCTGGTTTTAGACAGAGTAAAATTTTGTTTGAGTATATGGATACTATTTGGAAAAGTAGTCCCATATTAAGGAGTATTTTTAGCGGTAACGAAGACGGCCCTAGAAGAGATGTGGATAGATGCACAATGAGACTTGGAGATAGTTGGACAATTGCTATTCCAATGGGTGATGGAAGTAAAATTAGAGGTTTGAGAGCGCACATCATTATTGCTGACGAATTTGCTTCTATGTCTCCAGAAGTTTACGAAACGGTTGTTTCTGGTTTTGCTGCTGTTAGCGCCAGCCCTATTCAGAATGTGAAAGAAGAAGCTAAAAAACAAGCTATGCAAGATATGGGTATTTGGAATGAAGACTTGGCTACACTAAGCAAAAAAATGGGTAACCAGGCTATAATTAGTGGTACTGCAGACTATAGCTTCAAACATTTTTCCAGCTATTGGAAAAGATATAAAGCTATTGTTCAGAGCAAAGGCGACCCTGTTAAGCTAAGAGAGGTATTCCAGGGAGAGGTTCCTGAGAACTTTAATTGGAGAGATTATAGTGTAATTCGCATTCCATATGAATTGATACCTAAAGGATTTATGGACGATAAGCAGATAGCTAGAGCCAAAGCCACCATTCATACTGGTATATATAACATGGAATATGCAGCATGTTTTACCGAAGACAGCGAAGGGTTTTTTAAGAGAAGTTTGATTGAAAGCTGTGTAACATCAGACAAAAATCCAATCATGATCAATAATGAAGAAATATTATTTGATGCAATGATTGAGGGAGACAATTCTAAACAGTACGTTTATGGTATTGACCCTGCTAGTGAACAGGATAATTTTAGTATTGTAGTTATCGAAATCAATCCAACACATAATAGAATTGTATATTGTTGGACTACAAATAGAGGTAATTTTAAAGATAGACAAAAAACAGGATTGGTTGAAGATCAGGATTTCTACAGTTTCTGCGCTAGAAAAATAAGAAATCTTATGAAAATATTTCCTCCAGTCAGAATAGGTATGGATGCTCAGGGTGGTGGTATAGCTATTGAAGAAGCTTTACATAATCCTAAAAATTTGGATCATGGAGAAGTTTTAATATGGCCCGTTATAGATGAGAAAAAATCTAAAGAGTCAGACAACCAGGCTGGATTACATATTGTAGAGATGGTACAATTTGCTAGAGCAGAATGGACAGCAGAAGCCAATCACGGATTGAGGAAAGACATGGAAGATAAGTTATTGTTATTTCCGAGATTTGATGGTGTTTCTTTAGGTTTGGCTCTCAATAAAGAAAACAGAGATATTATGGATGCAGATCTTAATCCTATATATGATAGTTTAAGTGAATGCATTTTAGAAATAGAAGAGCTCAAAAATGAACTAACTACTATTGTTATGACCAAAACGAGCACAGGGCCAAATGCTAGAGACAGGTGGGATACTCCTGAAGTTAAATTACCAAATGGTAAAAAAGGCAGAATTAGAAAAGATAGATACAGTTCTTTGGTCATAGCAAATATGCTAGCTCGACAGATAAAAAACAAAATTCCAGCAGTCAAATACGAGGTGGTGGGAGGTAATAGAATAGATGTGAAAATGCATAAAGGAGACATGTATAAAGGCCCAGCTTGGTTTACAGAAGCAGCTAATGACGATATATATACTGGAGTATACTACGATTAGGTGTATTATTTTTTAACAATCGTATTACATTTAAATTACAATCAAAATGAACAAATATCCTAAAAGTGAAGCAGAAAATAACAGCGAGTTAATAGGTCAAAATGCCTATGTTGTATGGGGTGATGATCTAGCTAGTAAAAAAGAGGCTTTGTCTGCTTCTGCAGATTCTCTAGACGAATGTATAGGTATTCAAAAAACCTCTGGTAGCAGAAGATACAGCTTAGACTATTCTAATTTAGACACCAACACTTCTGGTCGTCCAGGTTTAACCAAATCAGATTATTATTACTTTCGACCAGACGAAGAACCTCCTCGTAATTTTAAACTTATTGTTAAAAAAGCAGAGGATATATACAATCGCGTTGGTTTGGTCAAAAATGTGATTGATCTTATGGGTGATTTCTCGAGTCAGGGTATTCGATTAGTTCATCCATCTAGACGAATAGAAAAATTTTATCAAACCTGGTTTAACAAAATTAATGGTAAAGATAGAAGTGAGAGATTTTTAAATAATCTCTATAAAACAGGCAATGTTATTATTCATAAACAAACAGCAAAACTAAATCGCAAGTCCACACAACAGATGTTCAAAGCTCAAGCAGCCGATATAAAAATTAATGATATTACAGATGTTGTGCTAGGAGTTAAAGAAATTCCATGGAAATACACATTTATTGATCCTTATTACGTAGATGTTTATGGGGGAGCGGTGGCTTCCTTTTCGAATCATAAAAGATATCAGCTCACTTTGCCAGCAGCTTTAAGGAAAATAATCAATTCTCCCAAAAGTCCTGAGGAAGTGGATCTTGTTAGTAAGTTACCAGCAGCTATAGTTGAAGCGGCTAAGCAAAAAAAGGCTTATCCTTTGGATCCAGATAAGACTGCTGTTTACCACTATAAAAAAGATGACTGGCAGAGTTGGGCTTATCCTATGATTTATGCAATAATGGATGATATTGTGATTATTGAAAAACTCAAGTTGGCAGATATGGCAGCTTTAGATGGGGCTATCTCTAATATTCGTATTTTTAAGTTAGGTAATCTAGAACATAAAATAGCACCAACCAAAGCAGCAACATCTAAGTTAGCTCAAATATTGGGTAATAATGTTGGTGGGGGCACAATGGATCTGGTTTGGGGTCCAGATATAGAACTGATCGAAAGCAATACAAATGTTCATCAATTTTTAGGGGAAGGTAAATACACTCCACATTTAAACAGTATTTATGCTGGGCTGGGTATTCCTCCTACTTTGACAGGAACTTTTGGAGCGGCTGGTACAACAAATAACTTTATTAGCCTAAAAACACTAACACAAAGATTGCAATATGGTAGAGATATTTTAACTAAATTTTGGCAGCAAGAAATTATAGCACTACAAAAAGCTATGGGTTTTAAAGATCCTGCTTTCATTGAGTTTGATAGAATGGATCTTTCGAACGAAGAGGCGGAAAAAGCACTGCTTATACAATTAGCAGATAGAAACTTAATTTCTGATGAGCTACTACAAGCTAAGTTCGATATTAATTCAAGTATCGAAAGAATCAGACTCAACAAAGAACAAAGAAGACGGGAAAACGGGAAAATGTGGCCAAAAGCCAGTCCGTATCATGATGCTAATCTTGAAGGAGGTCTTCAAAAAATTGCATTACAGTCTGGCTCGGTAACGCCAAGCGAAGTTGGTCTGAAGCTTAAGATTCGAGATCCAAATCAAAAAACTAGACTTCAATTACAACAGGACTTAAAAGGCGACAGTAACCCACCAACGAAGTTGGGTAAAGATGATCCCGGTAAATCTTTGCCTGATAGATCAGGAAAGGGTAGGCCTCCAAGCTCGCAAGATACCAAAGAAAGAAAAACAAAAGAATTTGCACCGCAAACAGGAGCAAAAATGATGTTATGGGCGTGTGCCGCTCAAACAAAAATCGATGAAATTATCAATCCTATAATATTAGATTATTTTAACAAGAAAAATTTACGCTCATTATCAAGTGAAGAATACAAATATCTAGAAAATATAAAAACACAAATACTATTTGAACTTAAACCTTTCGGTGTAATTAATTCAGATAGCGTAGCTTCTTTAATACAGAACAACCATAACCACCACACACTCAAAAAATATAATAGTTGGCTAATTGGTATGAAAAATGACCCAGAAAAACCATTGACAGTTGAAGAACAAAGAAATGCCAAGGCCATTTTTTACACAAACACCCATGCGAGATAAAACATGAATATTTTTCAGCAAGAATATGATGACGGCATAGCAGATTTACTCACAGCTAGTAAATCACATATTAGTTTTGCTTCTTTAGCCACGCCGTCTCCAGACCATACGATGATAAGAAATAATTTCAAATCTTCTGCATCATATAATGATGACGATCTATACTATGTACAGTCTATTTTAGTGACATCTAATTGGAATAAAAATGACGACATATTCGATGCTCCAGAGGTTTGGGCAGCTAGAAAAACTCCAGAAGATAAACCAACTAATTTAGAACATGATGAAAAAACTATAGTTGGACATATTGTGTCTAATTGGGCAATAGATGAAACTGGGCAAATTTTAGACGAAACTATGGCTTCAGATGGCTTGCCTAGTAAATTTCATATTATTACTGGTTCTGTAATTTATAGAGCTTTTACCGATCCAGAATTAAAGTCTCGTGCAGAAAATCTTATTCAGCAGATAGAAAATGGACAAAAATATGTAAGCATGGAATGCTATTTCAAAGGCTTTGATTATGGCTTAAGAGACGCTCAAGGTAATCTAAAAGTAGTGGCTAGAAACCAAGATACAGCATTTTTAACGAAACACTTAAGAGCTTATGGAGGTACTGGACAACACGAAGATTATCAGATAGGTCGTGTACTAAGAAGTATTACGTTTTCAGGTAAAGGTTTTGTAGATAAACCAGCTAATCCAGAAAGTATTATTTTCAATAAGGATGATCTTTCTAAAATAATTTTTGCTAATGAACAAAAAAAACCGGTTTCAGAAAAAACAGGTGTATTAAAAAGTAATAAAATTTCTAACTCTCAAAATGATGGTGTACATATGAATTTAGAAAACGAAATTTCCCAATTACAACAAACCATGGCTTCGATTAAATCGGATTACGACAGTAGTCTTGAAACTTCAAAGTCAGAGATCGAACAGCTTAAATCTTTAAACAATGAACTAAAACAGGAGTTAGATAATACTATGAGTAATCAAGAAGAACTTTCTAAAGCCAATGAAGAAAAAATTTCAGCGCTTGAAGCTCAAGTTGCTGAGCTTAAAAGCGTAATTGAGCAAGCAGAAGCTACCAAGGCAGAACTCGCAGAGCAATTAGAAGCTAATGCTGGCGAACATGATAAAAAAATGAAGGAAAAAGAAGAAGAATTAAAGAGCAAAAGTGAAGAAGTGGAGACTTTGACCACAGAAGTTGCTCAATACAAAGAAGACAAAATGAAGATGGAAGAGAAAATGAAAAAAGACAAAAGAATGGCAACTCTTGTTGAAGCTGGCATGAGCCAGGAAGAAGCAGAGAAAACAGAAGCCAATCTTAATGCTCTTTCAGACGAACAATTTGACTCTATCGCAGAAACTTTCAAAGCATCTTTGGCAGCAAAAAATGAAGAAGAGACAGAGGCAGGAATGCCACCAGCTCTTAAAGAAGCCATCGAGAAAAAGAAAGAAAAAGAAGAAGAGTCAAAAGCAGAACAAGAATCAGAAGAAGTTGATGCTTCTGTACTTGAAGATGTAGAATTGGCAGAAGAAGCCGACCTTAGCGTTGGTAGCGAAGTTTCAGAAGAAGTAGAAAATACAAGAGCGGCTCTTGTAGATTTTGTGTATAATAGGTTAGGCAAAACAAACCAAAAGGGAGAATAACAATGGCATTAAAACCTGATCGTTTAGAAACAGTCACAGACGTTTCATTTTTCATGAACAATTCCACAGGCTCAACTATTGAGCGTGGTGGCATAGCATCAATTTCAACAGAGGGTAGCGGAGTTGCTATGGACGACGCTAATAGCGTTGTGGCTTATGCAGCAGCTGCTAGTGGTGCAAAGCCAGTAGGTGTTCTATTAAATGATGTGGTTGATCTTGATCTTACAAGACAACATATCAATTATCACAAAGACGAAGTTCAAAAGGGTGGCAAAGTGACTTTGCTACAAGTTGGTCAAGTAACCACTGATCAAATTTCTGGTACTCCTGCTGCTGGTGACGTTGCTTACGTTGCTGCCAGTGGTCTTATCGGTAATGATTCAGATAGTGGTAATAATGCTCAAATCGGTAGATTCTTGAGTAAAAAAGATTCAGATGGTTATGCAAAAGTAGCAGTTAACATTGCCTAATTTATACAAAAGGGAGAAAAATAATATGTCAGCTAATAATTTTAATGCCACCCCAGAGCTTACTGATCTTTTAGTAAAATCTGGTTCTCTAGACAAAAATGTTGCTTTGGCAGCAACTAGAGAATTTGCTAAAGCTCTCGAACTACCATTGAGACAGGGTATTCTTAGTGGCGATATCCTTAATGGTATTTTTGAGCCTATTCAACTAGCTCCAGGAGCAACCCCAGAATTCCAATTGGACTTCTTGGCTCCTGGTACTGAAAAAGATTTTGTGGCTTATACGCTACCAAATCACGGCTTAATTCCAGAGCGTCACGTTGAAGGCGATTATGTCATGGTACCAACCTATGACATTGGTTCTTCAATCGACTACTTACTAAAGTATGCTCGTGATGCCCGCTGGGATGTTGTCGGTCGTGCAATGGAAGTTCTCGAAGCTTCTTTTGTTAAGAAAATGAATGACGATGGATGGCACACCATTCTTGCTGCTGGTGTTGACCGTAACATCGTTGTGTTCGATGATGACGGCGTTGCTGGTCAATTTACAAAGAGACTAGTGAGCCTTATGAAAACTGTTATGCGCAGAAATGGTGGTGGTAACAGCGCCAGCAATAACAGGGGTATGTTGACAGATCTTTATGTTTCACCAGAAGCTATGGAAGATCTTAGAAATTGGAATGTGGATCAGATTGATGAGGTAACTCGTAGAGAAATCTATACCGCCGCTGATGGCGCTATCAATCGTATTTTTGGTGTTAATTTACATGATCTAGATGAGCTAGGTGTCGGTCAAGAATATAACGCTTTCTATGATGACACCATGAGCGGTACTTTCCCAACTGATGATACAGAAATTGTTGTGGGTCTGGATCTCAGAAGAAGGGATAGTTTCGTTATGCCAGTTCGTGAATCGGTTCAGATCTTCGAGGATGATACTCTTCATCGTCAAAAGAGAGCTGGTTTTTACGGTTGGGCAGAGCAAGGCTTTGCTGTTCTAGACAACCGTAGAGTTCTTCTAGGTTCTCTCTAATAGAGAGTTAACACTATCGTTGCGATTAAGGGCTGGGTTTTCCCAGCCCTTTTTTGATATAGGTGTATTAAATTAGTAGTCAACATCACTAGAGGGCCCACACTATGTCTACAGCTTGGAAAACTCCTGTTAGATTAATGGTAAGAGTTTTAATTAATGATTTAGATTCTAGTAATTATTCATACTCAGACAGTAGATTAGATCAGGTAGCAGCTGTTGCTGCTCAGTTTGTTAACCAAGATATCACATTAAATAATTCTTATGTAATCAGTGTTACAGACGAAACTATATCGCCAGACCCGTCTGTTGCAGCTACAAAAGATGAAGTTTTCATCAATAGCATTGTACTTAAAGCTGCTTGTATTATAGACCAAAGTACATTTCGTACAAAAGCAGCCCTAGAAGGTATTAGTGCCAAAATGGGTCCCACAGGACTTGCTGTTAAAGGTAATCTGGGTGGATATCAGATCCTATTAAAAGAAGGTCCCTGTGCTCTTTACTATAAGTTTGTAGAAGATCGCGAAATAGCTAACGCAACAAATATTGCTGCTATTCTAAGTCCGTTTGTAGGCAATAAGTTTGATCCTTATATGTTGCCTTATAGTGATGACAGATACAGAAGTATGTACCATTAAGGAAAAATTATGGCAGATATATACGATTTTGAAATAGAGTCTGGAAATTTATTCCAAATGACATTCAATTATACGGATGAAGATGGAGTGCCAATTAATCTTAACAACTACTGTGTCTTTTTAAGATGGGTTTCAGATACTGGAATAGAACATAATTTTAGTAGTACAGCAAATACTTCCGATTATGAAATAACAACTAGCGCAACAGGAAGTATTAACATATCAATTCCCGCAAAGACGACTCAACTATACACTTTTCAAACCGCTACTTATGATTTAGAAATTCAATCTCCAAACGAAACCTACCCACTTAGTGGCTTTGAGGTTATAAGATTGGTTTCTGGAACTATTACTTTTATTCAAAAAAATGTTAGCGTAGATATCAATGATTTAAAATGCGACCCATATCTCCAACAGTCAACTGAATCATTCAATAGAATTGCAGATATTAATGATGTTCAGTATAACGGAAATAGCATCACCACTTCTTCTGTAGGGGCTGCTAGTGATATTATTGTCATTAATGAAAATTACACTATTAACTATATAGAAGTATCTATTAACGGTTTTTCTTATAGATATCCTCAAGACTTAAGAATTATTCTTACTCCTCCAACAAGCAATCCTATTTTATTATCTGGTCATGAGAAAATTATCAATAATACAGAAAATTTCAATATAGTATTATCGCCCAAAGCAGCATCGGATAAATTTTTATATAATGCAAGATCTGGGGAATTAGTAAATATAGTGGATAAAACTAATATTATTAAATATAACGACTTGACTCTTTCTGGTAGCTTAAATTCCGTTCAAGGAACGAGTTCTCAGGGATCATGGACTTTAACAGTCATAGACGATAGCGAAGTGGGAGAAGGAAGCATAGAATCTTGGGGGCTTGTTATCAATCATGACTAAATTTGTGCTTAATACTATTACTACAAAAACAACAACAATAACTAGAATATATCCAAAAGAAAAAATAGTTCAACTGGTTAGATCTGTAATCATAACTATCATCAATACATTATGACCGAAATTATATCCAACGAATTTAAACAATTATTTAATACAGCCAT
>Ga0255764_10001582_pt1 | contig 19219 bp, 20 predicted proteins | sample 071ome_30_FD_179964 | JGI IMG/M metagenome (GOLD analysis project Ga0255764, IMG submission 179964) | Coastal salt marsh microbial communities from the Groves Creek Marsh, Skidaway Island, Georgia - 071406AT metaG (version 2) | ecosystem: Environmental > Aquatic > Marine > Intertidal zone >... | reverse complement strand
TTGCATGAGAAACCTTTTGATTTCTCAGAGTTGCTCGTATTGCTGATCTTGCCTTACTAGATACTACAAAGTTTAACCATGCAGGGTCAGGAGCAACCTCATCACCTGTGATTATTTCAATACTTTGTCCATTATCTAATTGCACGTTAAGAGGAGCATATTTTCTATTTACCTTGCAGGCGATTGCTTTATTCCCAAGATCTGTATGCAATTCGTAAGCAAGATCAATAGGGGTAGAACCATTTTTTAAGTTAACTATTTCCCCTTTTGGTGTAAAAACATAAACCTCATCATTAAATAAATCAGTCTTTAATGACTCAATAAATTCATGGGAGTCTTTTGAGTTTAAGTTTAAATCCTCTAATCCCTCTGCCCACTTCCTGGCACCAAAAAATCTAGGTCCGCTGGAATCCTTACTTTTATATGCCCAGTGAGCTGCAATACCATTTTCAGCAACTAATTCCATACTTTTTGTTTGGATCTGTATTTCTATGGGAATACCATTGTCGGCTATCAAAGATGTATGCAAGGCCTGGTAGCCATTAGTCTTAGGTATTGCAATATAGTCCTTAAATCTTTGTTCTATAGGTTTAAAGATGTTATGAATTATGCCTAAGGCTCTGTAGGCATCTTCTGCTGATTCAACAATCACCCTGAAAGCAAAAACATCAAAAATTTCTGAAAAAGGTTTCTTTTTAATTTTTATCTTTTGATAAATACTAGACATTGCCTTTTCTCTCCCCTGCACCGTGGCTTGGACATCATTTTTTCCAAGAGAGTATTTAATATGCTTTTTAAGGCGGTAAATAATTCTACTTCTTCCTCTTCTTGCAGTTTTAATAGCAGATTTTAAGAGTTTGGCTCTTACGGGATGCAAGCATTCAAAAGCAAGATCTTCTAATTCTGCTCTTAGTGACTGCATACCGATTCTAATAGCAATAGGCCCATAAAGTTCTAAGGTTTCTTTTGATTTCTTGATTTGTTTTTCTCTGGGTAAGAATTCTATGGTTCGCATGTTATGCAAACGATCGCATAGCTTAACTATGATGACTCTTATATCCTTGGACATTGCAAGAGCCATTTTCTGGGTGCTTTGGGCATTTCTCTCTGCAATATCAGAAAATTCCATCTTGTTAAGTTTGCTTACACCGTCTACTAAATTAGCAATGTCTTTTCCAAAAAGTTTTTCTAGCGAGCTTTTTTGAATATTTGAATCTTCTAAAACATCATGCATGAGTCCTGCACAAATAGTTTCATAGTCTAAATGGTATGCCAATAATATATTTGCAACTTCTACAGGATGAGATATGTAGGGAGAACCCTCTCTTCTCTTTTGGTCCTGGTGGGCTTCTTTTGCAACACAATAGGCTAAGTTAATTTGAGTAATCTGGTCTTTGCTAAGATAGCTTGAAGCGAGTTTGAATGTTTCAGATGGAAGTTTTTCTAAATCACCATTCTTGTAATTTTGAAAAATTGAGAGAGATGGGTGAACGCTAGTATTCAAGCGTTACCTCAAAGTATGGAGGATTAAAGTGCTTCGATACGAGTTTTAGTCTTTTCGATAGAGAACTCGTCAAGCAGCATGTCTTCCTCGAGTGTTTTTTGAAGAATCTCCTCATTTATAAGTCCGTCTTCTATCTCTCTAAGTGCAACAATTGTAGGTTTGTCATCCTCCCATTCTACAAGAGGTTCTCTACTGGTGGTAGAAAGTTGGCGCGCACGCGCAGATGCTAATAGAATTAGCTCAAATCTGCTGTGTACCTTATCTAAACAACCTTCAACTGTTATTCTTGCCATAGTTCAACTCCGGACGCGTATTTTAGAGTTATTTGCCCCATGAAGACAATAGTTTCTCTAAAAAGATTTCCTTATTTTCATTGCTATCTTGTTGATCTGATCTACCTAGAATTGCTAAAAATGAATTTAGGCAATCTTGAAAATTATCATTAATTAATAGGTGATGGTAAAGATGCGCTTTAGATAGCTCTCCCTTGGCATTTTCAAGCCTCAACTCAATAGATGCCTCATCATTAGATCCTCGGTCTCTAAGGCGCTTTTTTAAATCATCAAAAGATGGAGGAAGTATAAATATCGAAGTATGCTCTAAATGATGATTTAGAATTTGTTCATAACCTTGGACATCAATTTCAAGAATAAGACTTATACCAGCAGATAACTTTTGCTCTGTTAAACTCTTTGAAGTTCCATAATGGTTGCCATGGACAATTGCGTGTTCAAGGAAATCTCCTTTTGATTCAATTTCTTTGAACTCCTCTTTGCTCACGAAGAAATAATGTTTTCCATGCTCCTCTCCCTCTCTGGGTAATCGAGTGGTGTATGAAACCGAAAGCTCGCAAGGAGAAATAGATTCCAGGCTTTCCCTGATTAATGAACTCTTGCCTGTTCCGGAGGCTGCTGAAACTATAAATAATCTTCCTCTATTCATCTTTTATTGTAGATTCTGAGATTGTTCTCTAAGGCCTTCAACAATCAATTTAAAATCAATGGCATGATTTTTTAATTCAGGTTTATCAACCTTTACTAAAAGAGTATTTGCTTCCCTGAAGAGCTCTTGAAGCAGAAAATCTATTTTCTTTCCTTGAGAAGATTTATCACTAAGAATTTTAGTTAGTGAATCAAGATGAAATGCAATTCTCTCTATCTCTTCTGCAAAGTCATGTTTGATATTTAAGTTATCGAGCTCTTGGTTAAACTGCTCCAAAGTTAGCTCTAATCCTAAATTGCCATGCTTAGTCCTTAATAATCTTTTTCTATAATTAATGGCTTTGCTTTGAAACATCTCAAATTTTTTGAGAATGTTATGCATAGTTCTTAACTTAGAGGCAAAGATATTAGCTATTTTTTTGCCTTCTTTTATTCTGGCAACATGCAAATCTGCAAGTGCGTTTTTAAGAACTGGTTTCAAAGCTTTAATTAATTTACTGTTATTGGTTTTAGTGTCTAATATTCCAGGAACCCTAGCGATATCATTTAATGATAATTCTGTCAGGTTAATTCCTGCAGTGTTGACTGTTGATAGAAATTTTTTTAAGAGTGAATGATTTATTGCATATTCCGACAGATTTTCAATATTGATATCAATGCGTACCTCAAATGAACCTCTATCAAATAATTGTTTGATGTTATTTTTAACTAATGATTCAAGTTCATTAGAGTATTGATGCGTTTTAATAGAAATATCTAAATATTTATTGTTCAGCGATTTAACATCAACAGATATATCTCCATTAGGAGACTCTTTCCTGGCGGTACCAAATCCTGTCATTGCTTCTAAAGGCATCGTAGTTTATCGAGGGCTAAATAAGGCTTCTTGTAAAAATATTTTACCCTGTTCTTTGCAAACAAAACTATCATTGAACTGATATTCGGGAAATTCACTTTCAAAATAATCCTTACAATTAAAGGTCGGCTCACTACAAATCAAAATTTCTTTTTGCATTAATGTTGCAGAGCAAACACTTGCAATAATTAATGCTGCATCATTTCTTGATAGCCGATTAATATTTTCAGATGGAAGAATTTGCTGAGTTTTTTGAGGCGATATATATGACAGATCAAGATTTTCTTTATAGAGACCAGAAAACCTAAGAATAGTGAGATTGCTACCAAAATACTCATCGGCTATAGATTCTGCTTCCAGAAGCTTAGCACCTCTGAAATCATTAGGAATGGCTTTAGTATCTTTATTTATGGGATTGCCTTGGTTCCCATATACTCTTGTGGAAGATATAAAAATAACTTTCTTGCATTGAAGATTTTTAGTTGCCTTAGCTAGTTTTAATAATCCTTCACAGTAGCCTTCATGGTATCCGGGTTCATCATATGAGGTTGGCTTGAGAACGATAACCACTGAATTCCACTTAGTATTAATTATATTTTCTGGCAATTCTTGATTGGAGGTCCAATCCCATTGGGTTAAAAAGTCTTCGCCTTTAGTTTGGCTTCTTGAGATCCCATGCACCTGGATCAAATAATTAGCTTCTAAAGCTTTGACCCTAGTGCCAAGATCACCATATCCAAAAATTAATATTTTTTTTATTTTCTGCATTCCAACTAGGTTTAATTAAATTATTATCTATTAAAGATGAATAAACAATTAACAGAGCTCCCCGGGGTTGGCCCTGCAACACTTAATAACTTGCATGCATTAGGCATCTTTTCTATTGAAGATCTTTGTTTTCACTTACCCTATTCCTACCAAGATAGATCTATCTTTACCAATATCGAGAACTTAACCGAGGGAGAAGAGCACGTAGTCAGAGGAAGAGTTGTCTCTGTCCAAACGATTTATCGCCCAAGAAAAATGATGGTTATAAAAATTAATGATGGCTTTGGGTTTTTAAATTTGCGCTTCTTTTATTTCCATCCAAGCCAAGCTAAAGAGTTTGTAAAAGATAGAAATGTCATATCTTTTGGCAAGATTAGTTTAAGTAAGTATGGATACGAACTTATTCATCCTGAATATAGTTTTGATGAGAACAACATAATCGAGAAAGATTTCCTCGTGCCAACCTACAGAATAACAAAAGGAATTTCACAAAAAAAAATTAGAGCCTTTATTCATAATGCTCTTGAGCATTATGACTTCACAGAAGCTGGAGAAGATTTAAAAAGATACGATCCTGCCTTTGCAATGGATCTTAAATCTGCTCTAACAACAATTCATCTTCCAGCAATAGATGAAAGTCTCCCAGAGCTTTTACCTGGAGGCTCTCATCCTGCAAGAGTGAGATTAATGAAAGAGGAAATGGTTGCCTTTCAATGCGGAATGATAGCAATCAAGGAAAAAAAGCATAAACAAACCGCGTATAAATGCCCTAACGAAGAAAGTTGGACTAAAGGTGTTCTCAGAAACTTCCCTTTTGATTTAACCAATGCCCAAAACAGAGTGTTACAAGAAATCTCTCAAGATCTTACCAAGAATATACCAATGTTACGCTTGGTTCAGGGTGATGTTGGATCAGGCAAAACCATGATTGCATTACTGGCCTGCTGTCGTGCCATAGATTCGGGAACTCAGGCAGTAATGATGGCACCTACCACCATACTGGCTGAACAGCATTTTCTATCAATCAAAGCTCTGCTTCAAGACAATGAAGATCATATTGCTCTATTAACTGGATCCACTACTGCAAGAGAAAGAAAGATAATTCTTAAGAAATTAGCAGATGGCGATATAAAGCTTCTCATAGGAACTCATGCTGTTTTTCAATCGGATATAGTCTTCAAAAAATTGGGACTTGTGGTAATAGATGAACAACATAGGTTTGGAGTCAATCAGCGTTTATCATTAGTTAAAAAACAGAATGAAAATAATAAAGCGCCCCATCAACTCACTTTAACCGCTACCCCTATTCCAAGGACTCTCGCTATGAGTATCTATGCCCATATGGATGTATCGGTTGTAGATGAATTACCTCCTGGACGATCTCCAGTGATCACCAGTTTATTATCAAAACAAAAAACTTCAGAGCTTTCCCAAAGAGTATCAGATGCTATCAAGAATGGCAGCAAAATTTATTGGGTGTGCCCTCTGATAGAAGAAAGTGAAACATTGGATTTAAGTAATGTTGAGGAACGAGAAAAAGAGCTTGCTGAATTTTTACCGAAATCAATAATTACAAAACTGCATGGAAGAATGAAGCCAGCTGAAAAAATTTCTGCTATGGAGAAGTTTAAAACCGGGCAAACAAAAATTCTTGTGTCCACCACAGTGATCGAAGTTGGAGTGGATGTGAAAGATGCAGATATTATGATAATTGAGAATGCTGAGAGGTTTGGCCTTGCCCAGCTACATCAACTAAGAGGAAGGGTTGGTAGAGGAGAAAAACAAAGCTACTGTATTTTACTTCATAAAGATAACCTCCATCCTGATTCTAAACAAAGACTTGAGGTACTAAAGAACCATACAGATGGATTTAAAGTTGCTGAAGAGGATCTTAAAATAAGAGGGCCTGGAGAGATACTGGGATCTCAACAAACAGGAATTGTTCCTCTTAAATATACTAATTTGATAAGAGACAGCCGGTTCTTAGAATCAACTAAAAATATTGCAGAAAACCTTACCAAAGAAAATCCTGCCACTGCTGAAAATCTTGTGAAAAGATGGTTATCTGGTTCTATAGGTTATGCGGAAGCATAAAAAAGCCCTTAAAAAAGGGCTTTTTTGAGGCTTTAGAAATTTAGATAGTCAATAACGGAGCAATCACCAAACTCACAATTGCCATCACATTAATTAAAATATTCATAGCAGGTCCAGAAGTATCCTTAAATGGATCCCCTACTGTATCACCTACTACTGCTGCAGAATGAGTATCTGATCCCTTGCCACCGAGGTTTCCTTTTTCAATATATTTCTTAGCATTGTCCCAAGCGCCGCCTGCATTAGCCATCATTAAGGCAAGCAGAACGCACCCTAATAAACCTCCTGCTAACATACCGCCAAGTGCTTCTGGTCCAATACCAAATCCAACAAGCGGAGGCATGGATACAGCAATAATACCAGGAAGGAGCATTCTTCTTAGTGCAGCTTTGGTTGCAATCTCAACACATCTTTCTGCATCTGGCTCAGCATTGCCCTCGAGTAAACCAGGGATTTCTCTGAATTGTCTTCTGATCTCGTTGATCATATCAAAAGCGGCATCTCCTACAGCTGTCATAGTGATTGAGGCAATAAGAAATGGTACGCAACCACCGATAAACATTCCTACCAATACAATTGGATCAGATAAGAGCAATTCAAAACCTGGATTATTTTTAGATACAACCTCTACAAATGCTGCAATGATTGCAAGAGCAGCTAATGCAGCTGCACCAATTGCAAATCCTTTACCGATAGCTGCAGTAGTATTACCAAGTTCATCCAAAGAATCAGTTATCTCTCTAACTTCTTTACCCATGCCTGCCATTTCAGCAATACCGCCAGCATTATCTGCTACCGGACCATAGGCATCTATCGCCATAGTGATACCAACTGTTGAAAGCATACCTACAGCTGCAATACCAACTCCGTATAAGCCGCTCAAATAAGTAGAGACAAAAATAATTGCCGCAAGGATTAATACTGGAATAACAACAGACTGCATGCCTACTGATAAACCTGTGATCATTACAGTTGCAGATCCTGTTTCGCCTGATTTTGCAATCTTTTGCACAGGTGTGCCGCCAGTGTAATATTCTGTAACAAGCCCTATAGCAACCCCGCCAACAGCTCCAAATAAAACTGAGAGCCAAGTATTTAAATCAAGTCCTAGTTGGTAAATTAGGAAGTATGCAAACACTATAAAAATTACTGGTGATCCAATGGTTCCAAACCTTAATGCAGCAGCTGGAGATTTTTTTGATTGAGTTCTTACAATTAAAATTCCCAGTATTGAGGAGAGCAATCCAATACTTGCAAGAGCGAGAGGAAGCGACATTTTTGCAGCCGAGCCACTGGTAGCAGCAATAGCAATTGAAGCAATCATCGCACCACAATAGGATTCAAAAATATCTGAACCCATGCCAGCTACATCTCCAACATTATCACCAACATTGTCAGCAATAACTCCTGGATTTCTTGGATCATCCTCAGGGATACCTGCTTCAACTTTCCCTACTAAATCTGCACCTACGTCGGCACTCTTTGTAAAAATTCCTCCGCCCACTCTAGAAAATAGAGCAACAACTGAGGCCCCCATTCCGAAACCTTCGATTGAATGGGCAGCATCAGACGAACCGCTAAAGAAATGAAATAAAATTCCTAATCCAAGCAGACCAAGTGAAGCTACACAAAGACCCATAATTGAGCCACCATAGAATGAAACTGATAAAGCTGCCGCAGCACCTTCTTTTTGAGCTGCTGTTGCTGTTCTAACATTAGCCTTGGTTGCTGCATACATTCCTATGAAACCTGCTGTGGCTGAACATGCAGCACCTACTAATAAAGCAATTGCTGTTTTAACTCCAAGAGCTAAAAATACTAAAACAAATAGCACAGCGATAAATCCAAGGAGATAGGTGTACTCTGTCTTCATGAAAGTTAATGCACCTTTATGAATTTGATCTCCAATCTTTTTAACTTTGTCTTCACCATCTGGGTATTTCATTACCAACAAATAGATTACAAAGGCTGCTGCAAGCCCAAGAGCTCCTAGCAATGGTGGGAGTAAGGTATTCATAAAATTCTCCGTTTAAAAGTTGGACATTCTAACAAATATAGTCAGAAAAATACGAGTTAAAGCTTATTAAATTTTTCTTTATCGAGCTCGCCCTCTGTTGCAGCAACAATAACAGCTACAGCCGCATCACCACAAACATTTACTGAGGTTCTTAACATATCCAATATTCTGTCAACTGCAAGAATTAATCCAATACCCTCAAGAGGCAAGCCAAGCTGATTAAGGATAATCGTTAGAGTGATAATACCCGCAGAAGGAACAGCAGCGGTTCCAATTGCAGTGATAACTGCTAAGAAAATCACCTGAATGTATTGCCCCATTCCAAGCTCTATCCCAGAAATTCCTGCAATAAAAAAAGTTGCCAAGCCTTGAAGGATAGCTGTCCCATTCATATTAATTGTCGCGCCAACGGGTATTACAAACGAAGCAACATCTTTCTTAACTCCCATGTCTTCAGTTACGGTTTTTAAGGTAACAGGAATGGTTGCCGCACTGGAAGAGGTTGAAAATCCAAAAAGGAGCACATCTTTTATTTTACGAAAGAATGTAACAGGACTAACTCCTGCAATAAATTTTAAAAATAGACTGTTAACAAGAAGCATGTGCAAGACTAAAACAAATATAAGTAAGAGCACGTACTGAGCAAGGTCACCAAAAATGTCTAATCCTTTAGAAGCTGTATAGGCTCCTATTAGACAAAAAACTCCAATAGGAGCAAAACCCATAATCATGAGAACAATTTTTAGAAAAACAGTATTTAGTTTCTCAAATGCTTTTGATAAATTTCCTGTTAAGTGATCGGTAGCGTTAACGGCAATACCAAAAAGAATACTGAAAAAAACAATTCCCAACATATTATTTTCTACAAAGGCGCCAAAAAGGTTGTTTGGAAAAATATTGAGTAAGGTGTCGTAAAAGCTAACCTGCGGGATGGCAATGTCAAAATTACCAGCAGCTGCTTGATAGCCAGCGCCTAGATCAACCATCCACCCAAAAAATAATGCCATGGAGACTGCCACTGCAGTGCTAACTACAACTAAGAGAATTGTTTTAAGGGCAATATTGCCCAACTTCATCATGTCAGAGACTGATGAAATCCCTGCTACCAATGAGAAAAATACCAGAGGAACAACTATAAGTTTAAGTAAGTTCTTAAAAATATCTCCACCCAGATTTAAAACAAACTGAGTGACTAAATCTTCAAGTGTTGCTGGTAAAAAAGAGGTATAAAAGAAGATAGAGCCAATAGCAAAACCTAAAAACATCCCCCAGAGGACATTTCTAGTTAAATTTTTTGGGGCTCCTAAGTCACTCATATTTCCACCATCTCAAAATCTTCCTTGCCTACTCCGCAATCTGGACACAGCCAATCGCTTGGCACATCTTCCCATCGGGTACCTGGTTCAATTCCATCGTCTGGCCATCCTAGCTCTTCGTCATAAATTAGACCACATACAATGCATTCCCACTTTTTAAATTCCATAGTTAATCCCTAAGTATATGAAAAAATAAGCAGGCTATAATATCAGTTTAACCGATGGAATTCATGCATCCTAAAAGAATCTCTAGATGGGTTACAAAACCCTTTGTCTATGTCATGGGCTCAAATAGTCTCCAAAGAAGTTGGTTATTTGAAACTGCTTCGATTACACAGAGAATCAAGAAAGATTACGCTTTTAATTTGGAGGTGATTAGCGAACAAGAAGAAAAACTAGATGAAAGTGAAAAGAGGATCATGAGGATGCAAGAAAACTGCTCTATGGTAAGGAGAGTAAAATTATTTGCTGATGAAAAACAATTTGTTCTCGCAAAAAGTATTATCCCCGAAGATACCAAAAAACACGGTTACTCTGATTTAGAAAACCTAGGAAATAAACCTTTAGGAGATTTAATTTTTACTAGTAAAAAATTTATCAAAAAAGAGGTATTCTTTGCAAAATTTGAAATTACATCAAAAACCTATTGGGGCAGAATGACTGCTTTTGATGTTGGCGGTTATCCAATGTCTATCAGGGAGATCTTTTTCATTGAATAGAGTTTTTAGAGGCTTTATTTCGCTTTGCAGATTGGATAAGCCAATAGGAATATATTTAATTCTATGGCCCGCATTGGCTGCAGCAATTATTTCTACAGATATAGCCTCAAATGCAAGGGTACTCTTTGTTATTGTGATGGGAAGCATTTTGGTTAGATCCATTGGATGTGTAATAAACGATATTTTTGATCAGGATATAGATGCTAAAGTTGAGAGAACCAAATCAAGACCTTTAGCTTCTGGTGAGTTATCCACATTTGAGGGGTGGATAATCTTTGGTCTTCTCGTGCTTGGCATTCTTAGCTTGATGTTTCTTACCAACTTACAAACCATAATCATAAGCAGTATCTTTGGGTGCTTCATTATTGCTTATCCTTTGATGAAAAGATTTTTCTTAGGCCCTCAATTATTTTTAGGTATAACCTTTAACCCTGTTTTTATAGTGCATGCCTTAACTGAATCATTGAATTTTTCATCAATTATTTTGTATCTGGGCATATTTGCTTGGGTAGTTGCGTTTGATACCTATTATGGTTTGTCAGATATAGAGGATGATAAAGAATTAGGAATTCACTCAACTCCCTTATGGTGGAAAACCAAAACTCAAAATCTTATATTTCTATTCCAAGGCATCTTTCTTACATCTCTTTATACAATTGGAGAGATATATGAATTCTCAAATATCTGGTTAATAGGACTAGTCGTAATGCTTTTGCTTTTTATCTACCAATTTAAGCTTGCAAGAAAAGGTAATCCATTAGCTGCTTTTAAGAACAATAACTTTGTAGGAATTGTGATGTGCTTTTTTCTTTTCCTTGAGATGAATTACATTGCATGACCTTTATAAGCGATCTTTCAACTGTATCTAGCAATTTAAAGATTAATCTTTCAGAAAAAGCTATTAGTAACCCTTTCGAAAATATTGAATACTTTCAATGTCTTGAACAAAGCGGCTGTACTTCTAAAGATTCTGGGTGGATACCAAATCATATAGTTCAACACTCTTCGTCAGGTGACTTATTCATACCCACCTATCAAAAGATGAATAGTTATGGTGAATTTATTTTTGATTATGTTTGGGCAAATGCGTTCACTCAGCATGGAGTTCAATATTACCCAAAACTCCTATCTGCGATACCTTTTACACCCTGCCACAGCAATAAACTTTTGGGAAATATTGAGCTTTTAGATGAGGCAATAAATGAAACGATTGACTTCATGGCAGCCAAAAATATTCAAACCTGGCATATTTTATTCCCTTCAGACTCAGATCTAACCCACCTTGAGCCTTATACATTCATTAAAAGATATGGGTACAGATTTGTATGGAAAAATTATGACTATGAATCGTTTGAGGATTATTTAGGAAAGTTTAAATCGCGACAAAGAAAGAATATTAAAAAAGAAAGGCAATCCATTAGGGATGCAAATATTGATTTTGAGATTATAGAAGGTAACAACATCAATGAAGATCACTGGAAAACATTTTTTCATTTTTATTGCCAAACTTACCTAGATAGAGGTCAGGCGCCCTATTTAAATATTGAATTATTTAAAGCCATCAATGCCTTTCAAAATAAAATGGACCCTATAATTTTCTTTGCAAAACATCACAACGAATATGTTGGAGCATCTCTGTGCTTTAGGGGTAAAGATACCCTATTTGGGAGGCATTGGGGTTCAAATGTTCTTCTCAAAAACTTACATTTTGAGGCCTGCTACTATCAGGGCATTCAATACTGTATTGAAAACAAAATTCCCTATTTTGATCCGGGAATCCAAGGCGAACATAAATTAAGAAGAGGGTTTGAAGTCGCTAAGAAAAGTTCACTGCATATGATTCTCAACAAAGATTTTAGAGTTGCTATTGAGAAATTCTGCAAGGAGGAAGAGCAACATATCGATAAATATATAGAGTCTTGCAAAGCCTATACTCCCTTTAGCAATGATTGTAGAATCTAAGGGTGAACAAGCTCAGCAAAACATCACGTCATTTAAGCGTATGCTCTGCTAATTTTCGTCGACTAAAAAAAATTCTGGCTGATTTTGAAAATTCACAATATAAGTTTTTAATTGATGATTCTGATGTGACAGCAACCTTTAAAATTTTAGACAAGCAGAATCACACCCTTCTAGTCGATGCTAGTCAATTCACTGCAAACAAAATCATGAACTTTAAATTCAGGCTTCAGATTTTCTTGGATGCAAAACTTGCTGAAGTAGTTTCATTTCAAAACGAGCAGCCAGTACCCTTTTTTGTTAGTAAGCCAAAATCACAGTCTCTCGATGAAAAATATCAACAAAATCAAATGCTAACTGAATGGCTCGAATTTATATTTCTTAAAGGGAGAGTTGAAACAAATATTCTTCCATGAATAACATTCTTTATTTGCATGGATTTGCTTCATCATCAGATTCAACTAAAGCAAAAGTTTTCAAAAAGTTTATTAAAAAGCAAATTGATCTTGAGGTGATTGTCCCAGACCTGCCTAATAATTTAGTTGGTTGGTCAGAACTCATTGAGGAGCTTATCAAGGAGCATAAACCTATAGCTTTTATGGGCAGCTCATTGGGTGGTTTTTACTCAACTTACTTTGCAAGAAAAATAGAGGTAATTGATATTCTTCTTAATCCTGCAGTCTTGCCCGCAGAAGGGATGAAGACATATTTAGGTAAAAATAAAAATTATTCAACAGGAGAAGAGTTCTTGCTGACGGATAGTGATATTGAGCATTTATTTTCTATGCAAAAATCTTTAAGCAATAAAAATACTTCCAATAACAGCAGTCTTGTTATTCTAGAAACTGGCGATGAGATATTGGACTATAAACAAGCTCTAGAATTTTATGCAGGCTCTCATATAAAAGTCATTCATGGGGGCAGCCACTCCCTAGATTCATTTGAGCAGTGTTTAGATCAAATATTGCTATTCCTCAAAAATGCACTAAAATAGTGCTTATTAATCCTAATTGATATCTTATAGTGCATAAATTGCACAATAAATGTGCAAATATAATGGCATCATAATTGCTTATTTATAGTACTTAGTTAAAATTTAAAGGAGAAATTATGAAAACTTACGAATATATATGGCTTGATGGCTATCAACCTGAGCCAATGATGAGAAGCAAAGTAAAGGCAACTGAAGAGCTAACACCTCCGGATTGGTCTTTTGATGGCTCATCTACCAAACAAGCCGAAGGTGGCAGCTCAGATTGTTTGCTATTACCAGTACAGACTTATGAAAATCCTAATGGTCATGATTTAGTCATGACACAAGTACAGTCTGCAGATCACACTACTCACCCCTCAAACTTTAGGGCTGCTGCTGCTGAAGTTGTCACGGATGAATGGTGGTTTGGCTTTGAGCAGGAATACTTTTTTACCGATCCTCAGACCGGCGAACCCCTTGGCTGGGAAGACGGTGAGCCAAGAGCACAAGGAGAATTTTATTGCGGTGTCGGTTCAGGAAATGTAGTTGGAAGAGAAATTTCTGACGTCCATCTCCAAGCCTGTTTAGACGTTGGGATAACTCTGACTGGTACCAATGCAGAGGTTGCACTTGGTCAATGGGAATACCAATGCTTCGGCAAAGGTATCAAAGCTGCAGATGATTTGTGGGTAAGCCGTTACCTTCTTTACAAAATTGCTGAAGAATTTGGTGTTGGTGTGAACATTCACCCTAAGCCTAAAACTGGTGACTGGAACGGATCTGGAATGCATACCAACTTCTCTAATGAAGCTATGCGTTCTAATGGATCGGAAGAACTTTTTACATCAATGTGTGACAAACTTGGAGCAGTGCATGAAGAAGGAATTGCTGCTTATGGATCTGATAATGATATGCGTCTTACCGGTCTTCATGAAACTCAAAGCATTGATAAATTTTCATATGGGGTAAGCGACAGAGGAGCAAGTATTAGAATACCTGTATACACTGTTGAGCATAACTGGAATGGTTATCTTGAAGATAGGCGTCCAGCATCAAATGCCGACCCTTATAAAATCATTGCTCATATCGTAGGAACTTTAACTAAGTAAGCTTGTAAAGCAGCCCCTTCTTGGGGCTGCTTTCATTTAAAACATGGATATTCTGTACAAAGCATTTAATCAACTTTCTACAGAAATCATCATCCTAGATCAGGATCTTAGAATTCTCACAATGAATGAAGCTGCGGCCTCCAATGGATGGCTTGGCTTCAGTGCTGATAAGCAAGAAGCGTTTGAACTGCTAATTAATAAATCAGAAATTGAAGCAAGCAAATTTATTCCTTTGCAGTCACTTCTTAGAAATGACTCATTTGATGTGCTTATTGAAACCTTTCAAATGGCTAGAGAAAAAGCATCAGCAATTACAGTTAGAGAAATGCTACTCACAAACAAAGAAGGAATGGAGCGCACTATAGATTTAACTGTTTCACTTTCGAATGAATTTGATGTCTTTGTTCTTGAGGTATCCAATGTAGATAATCTCAATAGAATAATTAATTCAACTAGAACAGATGCTTCGCAAAAAATTGCAGCAGGTTTAGCAAGATCGCTTGCCCATGAGGTAAAGAATCCATTAGCTGGAATAAAAGGAGCTGCGCAACTTATTAAAATGAAATCTGCTGATAGCAGCATTGAAAAGTTTATCAAAATTATTGAGGATGAAACTGAGAGGCTTAGCGGAATAGTCTCAAAAATACTGACCCCTGCAGCCAAACCAAATTTAGCAAACTTTAATATTCATGAAGTTTTGGAAAGAGTTATTAAATTAACTCAAACCTCAGATGAGTCTGCGCAAGTATCAATAAGTAAAGATTATGACCCAAGTATTCCGGAAATCTATGGTGATAAAAATTTATTTATCCAAGCTATTCTTAATATTGTTCAAAATGCTTCTCATGCAAGCTTAGACAGCTCTGAACCTAAAATTGGTGTAAAAAGCAGGATAGCTTTTAATCAGCCAATCAATGGCAAAATTCAACCGACCATTCTTGAAATTATTATTTCTGACAATGGTAATGGCATTAATCCTGATAGCTTAGATCATATTTTCTTTCCTATGATATCAACCAAAGAAGGAGGTTCAGGATTGGGACTATCCATCGCTCAGGATATTATAAAAATTCATAAAGGTAATATTCGATATGAAAGATCGAATGAAATTACAAAATTTATTATTAGCATTCCAATAATGCAAAGCTTATCAAACCAGGAGGTTGTAAATGGCTAAGATTTGGGTGGCCGATGATGATGCATCGATTAGAACAATTCTAGAAGAGGTTTTGAGCGAGTCATTTGATGTATCAGTTTTTGCAGATGGAGAAGCTCTGCTTGAATCCCTTTCTTCCAGCACTCCTAATGCAATTATTACCGATATCAAAATGCCTAATAGCTCAGGCTACGATGTTCTAGCTCATATTAATAATAATTTTCCAGACTTACCTGTAATTGTTATGACGGCATTCACTGATATGCAAGCTGCTATTGATTCCTATGGTGCTGGAGCTTTTGAATATCTGCCAAAACCTTTTGATTTAGAAGATGTACTTTCTGTTTTAAATAAAGCAGTATCAAAATCTGATGCTCTTCCTAATAAAAAAGTTAGCAAGACCGACATCATCGGTTCAGCCGCTTCTATGCAAATGGTGTTTCGTTCAATCGGTAAGTTGTCGCATACAAACGCAACGGTGATGATTCTAGGAGAATCTGGAACTGGAAAAGAGCTGGTTGCAAATTCTTTGCATAAAAATAGCCCTAGATCAGATATGCCTTTCATAGCTCTTAATATGGCTGATATTCCAAAGGAGCTTATTGAGTCAGAGCTATTTGGCCATGAAAAAGGCGCCTTTACAGGAGCCGTGGAAAAAAGAGTTGGAAGATTTGAGCAGGCTAATGGAGGAACCTTATTTCTTGATGAAATCGGTGACATGCCCCTTGATACCCAAACCAGGCTTCTTAGAGTTTTATCTAATAAAGAGTTTTATAGAGTTGGAGGAGATAGTCCTGTAAAAGTTGATGTTCGTATTCTTGCAGCTACTCACCAGAGTTTAGAAACATTGGTTGCGGAAGGAAAATTTAGAGAGGATTTGTTTTACCGCCTAAATGTGATCAAGATCAACATCCCTCCTCTCAGAGATAGGGTGACTGATATACCAGAGCTTGCAAACTTCTTCTTAAAAAAACATAGCGCCTCTATGAATGAAGCTCAGAAAAATTTATCTGATGCTGCCTTGGAAAAATTAAGTACCTACAGCTGGCCAGGAAATGTCAGAGAGCTTGAGAATATATGTTATTGGCTAACCCTTATGGCGCCATCTCAAGTGATTGCCGCTGAGGATTTACCCAACGAACTTCTAGGAAACAATTTTAATCGCCAATCCAGCTCTCAAAAGCATTGGAGAGAAAGTTTTGAAGAATGGCTCCACACTCTCAAATCTGAATACAGTGGTTCCATCAATGATGTTGTGAACAACAATATCAACAAACTAGTTATTGATTTTGCCTTAAAAAATTCTGGAGGCAAAAAACAAGATGCTGCTAAATTACTAGGAATTTCCAGGAATACTTTAGCTCAGAAACTAAAAGAGCTAGGTTAAAAGCTTTTCAAGCTCTCCCTTTGCATGCAATGCATGCAAATCGTCGCATCCGCCCACATGCATATCGTTAATCCATATTTGTGGAACGGAGGTTTTGCCAGCCTTTGCCGCCATTTCTGCTCTCAGTGGCTTATTAAAATCTACTGAAATCTCCTGATAAGACGCTCCAAGCCTTTTCAATAAACTTTTTGCTCTGTAGCAATATGGACAGGTTTTGGTTGTGTAAATTACTACGCTCATTGATGAACTAAGGGCAAGCTTTCTTGGTTCCAGGAAGTTAACCCGCCTTTAAGAACAAAGGTTTTCTTGAAACCTTGTTTTTGTAATTTTTCAGCAGATAGCGCAGCATTCCTTCCCATGGCACAAATAGTGATGATCGGAGAGTCTTGGTATTTAGTTAATTCTTCAAGTCTTTTATCAAAGTCTTTGTATGGAATATTGATAGCGTTTGTGATGTGACCTTTTTCAAAATCTTCTCTGTCCCTAACGTCAACCAAAATAGCATTATCTTTGTTTACTGCGTTGGTTAACTCATTGCAGGAAAGTCTCTTTCCACCCCTTTTCATTTCTGCAGAAAAATACAAAATTAAGAAAAGAAAAAAGGGTACAGAGAAATACCAATTATCAAAAACGAAGAGAGTGAATTCAAACATCGCACTATTATCGCGTAAAATAAAAATTAGTTAACACCTAGGATAAAAGAATGTCTTTTTTAGTTTTGGTTAGGCATGGACAAAGCGAGTGGAATGCCAAGAACCTTTTTACAGGATGGAAGGATCCTGATTTGACAGATCTTGGCATTGAAGAAGCCAAGAAAGCTGGTGCATATATAAAAGAGCTCGGCATTGCCTTCGATGCAATGTTTACATCCGATCTTGTTAGAGCTCAAAGAACAGGCAATATTATTTTAGAAGCAATCAATCAAACTCCTCCAATCACAAAAAATATAGCCCTTAATGAGAGAAACTACGGCGATCTTGCAGGATTAAACAAGGACGATGCAAGAAAGCGCTGGGGTGAAGAGCAAGTTCATATCTGGAGAAGGTCTTTTGACATACCTCCACCCGGCGGAGAAAGTCTAAAAAATACAGCTGAGAGAGTACTCCCCTACTTTGATGAAGTGATCATGCCTGAAATTCTTAATGCAAAGAATATCTTAATTGCTGCCCACGGCAACTCATTGAGATCACTAGTGATGAAATTAGATAATCTTTCTGCTGATGAAGTCGTGGCATTAGAAATTCCTACTGGCGCACCCATTGTTTATGAAATCAATGGTGCTGGAAATATCGTTTCTAAAAAGTCCTCCTTCTAAAAAATGCACAAGATATTTCCTGATGAAAAATTAGGCAGGAAAATATCCAAATGGTATCTCTCACATGGCAGACATGATTTGCCTTGGAGAAAAAATATTTCTGGCTATAGAGTTTGGATATCAGAAATTATGCTCCAACAAACTCAGGTGATTACTGTGATACCTTTCTTCAAAAAGTTTATGGATAGGTTCCCAACTATGAAATCTTTTTTAACTGCTTCTGAAGAAGAAATTCTAGCGCTATGGTCTGGTCTAGGGTATTACCGCAGAGCAAGAAATATCTTTCAAGCAAAAGAGATTATTAGAAACTCGTATAAAGGAAACTTTCCTAGAAATTTTGATGACTTATTATCCTTGCCGGGAATTGGAAGATCTACCGGTGGAGCCATTGCATCTATTGCCTACAACCAACCCTTTCCAATTTTAGATACCAATGTAAAAAGAGTGCTCTTTCGGACTCATGCCATAAAAGGCAATGCAAAAGAAAAAGAGTTATGGGATTTAGCGACATCTATTCAAGATAGAAAAGATTTATTTTCCTACGCTCAGGGGATTATGGATCTTGGTGCAAACATTTGTCTTAGAGATGAACCAAAATGCAAAAAATGTCCTCTCAATAGAGATTGCTTATCTGCTTTTAAAGCTAGTAAGGCTATGCCTGTAAAGAAACAAATCAACAAGAAACAAATACAACTGCATTTTTATCTATTTATAGATAAAGAAAACTTTTTAGTACAAAAGAATAATGAACTATCAATATGGAGTGGGCTTTGGCTTCTGCCCACTCAGATTCCTAAAAATTATGTAAATAATTTCAAAAAATTAACCGAAAAGAGTATTAAGCATCAGTTAAGTCATCGAACATTAAATATAACTTTCACTATTTGTAAAATGGAAGCCTTGGTCAATCCAGAGACTAACCATAAATGTAAAGCTGTTAGAATAAAGGAGTTTTCAAATTTAGGGATGCCAAAACCCATAACGGAGTTAATTAAAGGCTTATGAGTAGTACTGTATTTTGTAAGAAATTTAAAAAAGATCTTCCCAAGATGAATATGCCTCCTATGCCTGGACCCAAAGGCATAGAACTAATGAATTCAGTCTC
>Ga0255764_10001555_pt1 | contig 19416 bp, 10 predicted proteins | sample 071ome_30_FD_179964 | JGI IMG/M metagenome (GOLD analysis project Ga0255764, IMG submission 179964) | Coastal salt marsh microbial communities from the Groves Creek Marsh, Skidaway Island, Georgia - 071406AT metaG (version 2) | ecosystem: Environmental > Aquatic > Marine > Intertidal zone >... | reverse complement strand
TGGTGCTGTGGAATTTCTTGGGCGGGTAGATCGACAAATCAAATTACGTGGCTACCGAATTGAGCCAGGTGAGATCGAGGCCGCAATACGAACCGTAGTTCAGCGTGATGTCGCTGTTGAAGTTGATGCAAAGTTAAGTTCTTCAAACGGTGCCGACCACACTTTATATGCATGGTTGGACGGTGGTGCCATAGGGCCCGAATTAGAGCGAGATTTGCGTTCCAAGTTAGCGCAACTATTACCAGGATGGATGGTCCCGAGGCGCATCATAGGCTTAGAAAACCTTCCAATGACTGCAAATGGGAAGGTCGACACTCGCGCGCTTTTTGTTCCAGACAACGACGAATTCAACGCAAATTCTAAGGAGTTTTCTACACAAACAGAAAAATTATTAGCAGAGCTATGGTCTGAGCTCTTAGATGGCGCACCTGTGGAGCCTGGAGACGAATTTTTTGGGTTAGGTGGTCATTCCTTGTTGGGTGTTCGTTTGGTTGCTCTGATAAATGAGAAATTTAATATATCCCTAGCATTAAGAAATGTTTTTGAACGTTCTAGCCTTGAGGCGATGGCTGCTGACATTGATAATTTGAAGATGATCATCCCGGGAAATGATGAAGATAGCGATAGGAAAATTGTGAGACTCTCTCGTCGTCGTAGGTCCGAAAATAGGGGCACGACAAATTGATAATAAAGACAGGATCAGAGGAACAAGAAAGCAATTTTATCCCAGAGCCAGAACTACCTCTTTCACCAATCCAGATCGCAATTTTGGCCGATTTACAGCTCGATCCGTTTTCCACTTGTTATAACGTACCACTAGCGTTTCATATCTCAGGTCAAATTGATTTATCAGCATTGAGGTTTGCAATTGATAGCTTGGTTAACAGGCACGAAATTTTGCGGACCATTTATGTCGAGGGGGACGATGGGCCGATCCAGGCTATCGCTGATGAGTGTCATGGGCTTCTCAAAAATGAAAACGTTGAAGACATCTCGCTACTAGAACCTTCCTGCATCACGGCAGGTCAGTATGTCTTTGATTTGCAGTGCGATTTGCCATTTCGAGCTGTATTATTTTCGGCATCAAGCGATCTGCATGCACTCTCTATCGTATTTCATCATATCGCTGTTGATGGGTGGTCAATTCGACTTCTTTTGACTGAATTGAGTTCGGCATATGCCGCAGCTTTGGGCTCAAAAAATTCCGTGTCTCTCGGTAGTATAGTTAATGGTGGAGGTTACGAAGAGGGGGAATTGCAGTACGCTGATTGGGCTGGTTGGTGGACTGAAAAACTGGAATCTAATGCATTAGTTATCGCAATTGAGGCTGCCTCAAAGAGGTATAGCCTAGGGCAAAATCTTGAATGTTGGCCTGAAAGGATTGAAGGCGCTCAAGCATTATTTAAGCCCTTTAGTATCTCGGGTCACCATGTTCGAAAGTTGGAGGTATCAGCTCGTCAATTAGGAGTAACGTTGCATTCTCTACTCTTGGGTGCTCAGGCTCTCCTAGTTGCTAGAATGACTGGGCAACAGAACCTGCTGATAGGAATGCCTGTAGCGCTCCGAGATTTGAATGAAGTTCAAAATGTTGTTGGTTGTTTTATAAATGTAGTGCCTGTTTTGGTTAAAGTTAAACCAGAGATAACTGTTGTCGATTACCTAAAACAGATTTCCGCCTCAGTTTTACAGGCGATTGACGACAAAGAAATTCCTCTAGGCGCCTTATTAAGAAATGCGGAAAAGGAAAGCGGTGCAGCTCCAAACATCAGGCTGTTTTTTAATTTTGATGCAGCTTCCGTTGAACCGCCAATTTTTGGTGATTGCAAAATCACAGACATTGATTGTGATAAAGGAACAGCAAAATTTGATTTTATGTTGTCTATGCTCAGGGTTGGTGATGAAATCCGCGGTGGTTTTGATTTTACCGAGGGTATAATTTCAAAATCTGACCAAGATACCTTGATTACAAGCTATAATTTTCTTCTTGATGAGATGGTAAATAAGCCATCAGATTTGTTAAGTACTCTCTCCAGATTAGGACCAGAAGAAAAAACTGAAGTCATCATTATGGGTAGGGGCGAGAAGCACGCATTTACCTCTAAAGTTGAAACGCTTTCTAGTCGAATATTAGAAATAGCTCATGCTTCAAAAACCAGATTAGCGGTGAAAGCTCCCGATGGCATTAAGTCATTCGGAGATTTTGCAAGCGATGCGGAAGACTTGGCTCGTATTCTGAGCGAAAAAGGTATAACAAAGGGTGACCGAGTAGCAATTATTCTCCCGCGATGCATAGCTTTACCTATCTCAATGTTGGCGGCTATGACGGCGGGTGCGCTGTATGTTCCTATTGAACCAAATTTGCCCGATGCGCGGATAGCTTATTTATTAGAAGATTCAGAACCGGCTGCAGTTATTTGTGCTCCAGATTCAGAACAAAGAATTCATAAAGTCATTGAAAGTATCAATGCGCCAATAGAAATGTTTTCGGTATCTGATGGGTGTGTGAAATGCTCCAATTTAGTAGAGGAGAGAGATTGTTCACCCTCTTTTAGATTAGAAGCGAATGATGCTGCCTACATGATTTATACCTCTGGATCTACCGGAAAGCCAAAGGGTGTTGTGGTTTCTCATCGGTCAGTACTCAGTTATTTGGATTGGGCGATTCAAGCTTATGGGGTAAAATTTGGTAACGGAACTTCAGTCGTTACTTCAACTGCGTTCGATGCGACTATCCTTTCATTTTGGGCGCCACTTTTAGTCGGACGACCAATTAATTTACTCCCAGAGCAAAATGCGCTTGAAGAGTTGTCTGGGCTGTTAGATGAAACTGGTAACTTTTCTTTCATAAAAATGACGCCTGCTCACCTGGACATTTTGGCGGAGCTGGAATCAGTGGAAGACCGAAGTGGTAGCTCTAATTGTTTCGTTATAGGTGGAGAAGCGCTAACTCGTGGAGCTGTAAAACCCTGGCTTCAGCAATGCCCAAACTTAAAGTTATTTAATGAATATGGTCCAACAGAGACCGTTGTCGGTTGCTGTGTTCATCAAGTTAGCATGGTTGATCTAGAAAGCGGTACCATTCCAATTGGGCGACCAATTAATAACACTTCTCTTTATGTGCTGGATGAAAGTTTAAACCAGCTCCCAATAGGGACAGTGGGTGAATTATTCATTGGTGGGGCAGGTGTTGCATGGGGATATTGGCGACGCCCGGGTCTAACTGCAGAAAAATTCTTGGCAGACCCTTTCTCAGAAGAATTAGGTGCTCGTATGTATCGGACGGGCGATTTGGTTCGAATGCGATCGGATGGAGTATTTGAGTTCCTGGGGCGGTGTGATGACCAAATTAAGGTTCGCGGTTTTAGAATTGAACCTGATGAAATTGAGTCTGAAATCAGGGGTATCGACCAGGTGCAAAGTGCTGCAGTGGTGGCAGTTGGCGATGGAGGGGATAAAAAATTAGTTGCCTATGTCGTTGGTAATTTAACAGAGCAAAAAGTCAAAGAAATCCTGACTACATTGCTGCCGGTTTATATGGTTCCAGACCACATAATTTTTACAGACACTATTCCCTTAACTATTAATGGTAAAATTGATCGGCAAAGGCTTCGAAACAATGGATTGCCAAAAACCGAGGCATTAGTGCCAAATGGAATATTTGATGAGCAAGGTGAGCGTCTGATCGATGCGTGGAGACAAGTATTAAACCAGCACATTGGTCCGGAGACAGATTTCTTTGCTGCAGGCGGCACATCACTATCGGCAATTCGTTTGGTGGCCAAATTAAAGAGGGAGTTTGAGGAGGACTTAACTTATCGTGACTTAGTGGCTGCCCCAACCCCGAGATCAATGTTAAATCGGCTTGCAGAAATTAGGCCACCAACATCAAGGCAGGAAGGACAAGTACTCGAATTAGTGCGCGAAGTCCTTAGCTTGCCAGCCTTGAGTAGCAATGAAGATATCTTTAGTGCCGGAGCTAATTCGCTTCAAGCAATTCGCATCATTGCCCAATTGCGCCGTGTCTTGGGGCGCGATCTTCCAGCTAATTTGGTTCACAAAGGAAAGACAGCGTCTGGCATAGCCAAATTGTTGCAGCATGCAAAAGAAAATATTGTTTCAAGGCCTATATTTGATAAGCAGGGACCATCGCCTGCAGAAAAACAGCTCTGGTTAGATGCGCAAACTGAACAAGGTGCGTCCCGGTATGTAATGCAAGCAGCATTCGCAATCACAGCACATGAGCGACCTGTCGATTTAGAAAAAATTCCCCAAAAATTAGCGCAGCGCCACCCTCTGTTACGCACGATCTATAAAGATGTTGGAGGAGAGCTGGCGATAGAGGTGTTGGATGCTACACCAATTTCGATATCGATAATTGAGGAATTAGATCGAAGCTTGGAGCAAAGTATTGCCCGCATTTCCAAGAGGGATGCTCGAGGCGTTTTTAACCTCAGTGATGGGACGAGTTGGCGTATTTCTGTAATTCATGGGGCGAATGAGAGTATTTTTGTGCTGTCGGTGCATCATATTCTGGCAGATGCGGCGTCTCTGAATATATTGCTTCGGGACCTAGTTTTGTTAGCGAGTGGCGGAGATCTGCCAAAGTCTTCTGGTGTGTCGTATCGCGAATTCGCAGGCCTACGTGCTCGCGAAGTTGCAGATCGTGAAGACGTTAGCCTTGCTTATTGGGAAAAGGCTCTTTCAGACGTGCCGGCGCCTCTTGAATTGCCTTTAGACCGGCGCAGGAAGATGTTTAACTCTTCTGATGCGGATAGTGTAATTTTTAATCTGACAGTTGAAGAAACCGCTTTAATTCGAGAGTTTGCTCAGTCTCAGGGCGTTAGTTTACAGTCAGTTGTTGTCTCAGCTTACGCAGTGCTTTTAGCGCGTTTGTCTAGTGCTACAGACTTGGTAATTGGGATCCCTGTTAATCATCGCCCAGAGGGTCATGAAGATGTTATTGGACTCTATCTCGATACCCTTCCCCTGAGGGTTTCAGTGACCAATAAAATTTCAGGCAAAGGCTTGGTCGCGAATACCGCTAGTCAGATGATTGACTTGCTTGGAAATACAGAGGCGTCACTGGCTCGTATTGTGGAGTTGGTTAATCCAACGCGTCAACCGGGGCGAACCCCTCTTTTGCATACAGTGCTGGATTGGCAAGAGGACGTATACCGCGAGATAGAAACCAATGTGCGACCGGTAAGATTGGATGTGGCAACGGCTCCTTTTGATATTTCAGCAACACTGCGCCTAGGATTAGATGGTGCAATTATCGGAGCTTTTATTTTTGATACATCAATTCTAGACCAGGCGACCGTTGAAATTTGGGCGAGATCATTTCGCTCTATCCTAAAAGAGTTTGTCATATCACCAAGCATTGATGTGATCAGATACAGTGCGACTTCAATTGAAGATCAGAGATTTGCAGTATTAGAAGGGGGGATATCCAATTCAACCTCTGATTTAGGAGAAGTTTTGCAGCAGGCCTTTGATGCATTCTCCAACTTATTGGCACTGGAGGGAGAAGGAAGCGGTTTAACATATGCATCGCTTTGGAAAAAAGCATCAAACCACCCAGCACCTTCTGAACCCATTGCCTTGATAGAGAGTACTAGTGGGATTGAGCGTGTTGTGTTGGCACTTTCGGCGTTAATTCACGGGCATGGTTTTGCGCTAATAGACCCTGCATTGCCGGAATCACGAAAAGAAAATATGCGGGAACGCGTTCGGTCTCTTAAGGTCACCGGAACGTCAGAGAGCGAGCTCCCTTCTTATATTCAGTTTAGCAGTGGCTCAACTGGGGAGCCAAAGGCGGCTGTCCTGTCTCGGCAAGGTCTTGCTAATCTAATAGTTAATATATCTTCTGAATTAGGGATAAATCCAGGAGGACGGGTTGCTCAGGTGGCAGCTCCTGCATTTGATGCCTGGATATGGGAAGTATTCACTACTATGGCCGGTGGGGGCACTCTTGTTCTTATTGACCGCAGTGTTGCGCAATCAGGTGAGCCCTTGGCGCAGGCTTTGAGTTCTCTGAATATAACTCACGCTACCATGACCCCGTCTGCTATAGCTGCGCTGGGTAATAATTCTCTTCCAAATCTGAGGGTTCTTGTTTCTGCTGGTGAGCCTCTCACTGAAGAATTGGCGGATAGTTGGTGTGAAGGTAGGCGTCTAATAAACGCTTATGGACCTTGTGAGGCAACCATCTGCACATCTTTGGACGAATATAAAAAAGGCTCTGGTACCCCAACTATTGGAAGACCTATCCCTGGTATGACCTGCCTAGTTTTGGACCCCCAAGGTTCTTTGCAATTGCCCGGAGCAGTTGGTGAATTACACATCGGAGGCCTGGGGGTGGGTATCGGATACATAGCCGATTCAAAACTCAACGCTGAAAAATTTGTTCTGGACCCAAGACCCGGTTTCAATGGTCAAGTCTACAGAACTGGCGATATGGTTAGGGTTAGAGGCGATGGCCGATTGCAGTTTATTGGTCGGGATGACAGACAGGTAAAAGTCCGGGGGGTCCGGATCGAGTTGGATGAGGTTGAGGCAGTTCTTGCTGCGATAGAGAATGTAGACCACGCGGCGGTTAGAGTTGTTTCTGACTCAGATAATCAGCCAGTTCTTGCGGCATGGGCATCAGGCGCGACCGTTCCGGAACCTGGAACTTTACGAACGCTGATGGCGCTAAAGCTTCCAGAAACCATGTTACCGGCATATTTAGTCTCGCTTGAGCAAATGCCAATGACCAGTACAGGTAAAATTGATAGATCAGCTCTCCCAGATCCAAGAGAACAAAATATTGCTAACAACGTTCCATTGAAAGGAGAAGTTGAGTTAACAATTGCTAGTTTAGCAGGCGAACTTTTAGGTAGATCGGCTCCCATCGGAAGGTTTGCTTCGTTCTTTACCTTGGGAGGTCATTCTTTGTGGGCTGTTCGTTTTGCTGGAAAACTATCAGAACGGCTCAATAAACCCGTGCCATTACCTCTTGTATTCGCTCATCCAACCCCGGAAGGCCTGGCTCGGGCATTGAGTGAGGCCTCTGGTGACTGCGCATTAAGGGTGCTGAGGGAAGGCAACGGAGGAAAAATTTATCTTGTTCATTCGGTGGATGGTTCCTGCGAAGTATATGCAGCTTCGGCTGCCGTATGGCCTAAGGACAGAAAAGTAATAGCTGTGGAGCAGATTGGAGAAGGTTCTGATCTCATCTCACTCGCAGAGTCTTATGCCGAACAAATTGCTTCTGATTCCGATGAGTTAGAAGATCCCATTTTGATTGCGGGCTGGTCCCTAGGAGCACCAATTTCTGCAGCAATAACCCAGCGGCTGATGTCGATGAATAGAGTAGCCCTACCTGTGTTAATAGATTCCGCCGCACCTTCAGTATCTAAGGAAAGATTTTTCGAAGATGATAAAGAAATTGCCAACGCGGCTGCACAGCTGGGCGCCGGTCCAGAATTGGTGGATCGTGTGCGTGCAAATGTACTTATGGTGAATAATGCAACACTGTCGCGCTGCGATGCACAAGCAGCGGTGATTAGAGCGATGGGCTCCCGTGATAAAGCTGCCTTAAATGATTTGGGGTGGGGAAGTATTTTTGAAAAAGTAGATACTATTGATTTGCCTGGGACGCATACTGAACTCTTGGATCTTTATTCCGAGAAAATCGGGACAGTGGTGGAGCGTCTTTGGGAAAGTATGTTGGAAGGCATCCCTATCAGATATGATTGACTCTATCCCATTATTTTCAGCACAAGGAGCGGACGAAGAATTCGCAGTCCTTATCAGGTCTAAATTTCCTGATACGAACTTAGCGCATTGGCTTTCTGAGCACTTATCAGAGGTTGAGAAGTTAGCTTCATCCGTACCTGTAATACTATTTCGGGGGTTCTCTGTTCAAACTGAAATGGATTTCTCAAAAGCGCGAGATATCCTTTTGCCCGAACCTTTAAACTACCTGTATCGATCTACACCTCGCACTACTGTTGGCGAAGGAATTATGACTGCGACAGAGTACCCTTCCTCGCAAGAAATTTTGCTCCATTGTGAGAACGCTTATCAAAGGTCTTGGCCAGCTAGGCTTGTGTTTTGTTGCTTAGTGCCAGCAGACACAGGCGGGCAAACTCCAATCTGTGATATGCGCAAAGTATCTTCGGCGATAGGATCGTCTTCTATGGATTTAGCAGAGAAGCGAGGTATTAAGTATATTCGTAATTATCACCCTGGTTTTGATTTAGACTGGCAAACAGTTTTCCAGACAGATGATCAGGAAGCAGTAAGGTATTTTTGTGACCAAAATGAAATTGACTGCGAATGGTCTATCGACGGTTCGCTTCGCACCTCTCAGGTCTGTCAGGGTGTAGCAATACATCCAAGCACAGGTAATCGAGTTTGGTTTAATCAAGCACATTTATTTCACCCATCTGCACTAGGGCATGAGATAATGGACGACATGCTTAGTATTTTTGGCGCAGAAGCTTTGCCTCGTGATGCTTGCTTCGGTGATGGTTCGCAAATAGATGTTGAGTTATTGGATTTAGTGCGGAGTACTTATGCAGAACATGCTCAGGAATTCGATTGGCAGATAGGCGATGTCTTAGTGGTTGATAATATGTTGGCAGCTCATGGAAGAAGACCCTTCAACGGAAAACGCAGAGTTTTGGTTTCCATGGGGAAATCAATAGCCTCCGGCCTAATGCCTCAAAGAGAGGAAACAAAGTGAAAATCTCCCTAGTTAATATGCCCTTTTCGTCTCTACAAATTCCATCGATCGCACTCCACCAGCTTTCATCCGTTATCGATGAACGCTTTGGCAATTCGGCTAAGACTTCTGTGCATTATCTGAACCATGACTTTGGCGCTTTGGTTGGACTTGATACTTATGCTTGGATTTCAGAAAGTCTAGCTGGCCATACGTGTGGTTTTGGGGAATGGCTTTTCAGATCAGCTGCGTTCCCTGAACATGAAGATATACGGAGATTTATTTTAATCGTTATGCTCATCACTTTGGACCGGAGCAGGTTCAAAGGTATCAAAATGATCTTGCGCCCATTCGTCAACGGCTTCCTCTTATTCTTGATGAATTGATAGACACCCATGGCTTGGCTGACGCAGATGTTGTTGGTTTAACTTCTATGTTCTTCCAAAATGTTCCCAGCTTTGCACTTGCTCGTCGTTTAAAGGAACGTAACTCAAAATCTATTGTGGTGATGGGCGGGGCAAATTGTGAAGGAACCATGGGCATTGAAATCGTAAACCATGTGCCATGGATTGACTTTGTTTTTTCCGGCCATGCATTGCTTACATTTCCTGAGTTTCTGGCGCATCTGGAGCAAGGAAACCATGAGGATCTTCACAAAATAAATGGGATTTACAGTAGGAATAACAGTAAATCCATTGACGCACTTTCACCTCAAATAAAGCCACACCGACCAGGCGCTGCTAATCCTAATGACCAATTAGATGGAATTACTTGGACCGTTCCCGAGCGAGCTTTGGATAAGCCTCCATCTCTGGACTATGACGTCTATTTAGATTCGTACGAGCGTTTAATTGGTGATCACAGGCGTGAGGAAATCGAACTCCTATTTGAGACTTCGCGCGGTTGCTGGTGGGGTGAAAAGGCCCATTGCACTTTTTGTGGCTTGAATGGAGCTACCTTAAATTTTCGTGAAATGAGTGTTTCGTTAGCGCGAAATACTATCCAAGAAATGGTTGATCGCTACAGTAATAGAGTAAGTCGATTTGCCAGCGTAGATAACATTATACCAAAGCCTTATGTGCACGAATTACTACCAGACCTTTCTGTTCCCAAGCACGTTACTCTTTTCTATGAGGTTAAGGCGGATTTGCCTCGGGACTCACTACGAATTATGGCTGAGGCGCGTGTCACGGAGGTACAACCCGGAATTGAGTCCATTGCGACAGAGACCCTGAAGTTAATGCGCAAAGGAACTAATGCTTTTAATAATCTTCGGTTTTTAGCTGATTGTGCTGCAGAAGGTGTTAAACCAATATGGAATCTACTTGTTGGCTTTCCCGGTGAGTCAGTCGAAACATATGAAATGTATAGACAAAACCTGCCGCGTCTTGCCCACTTGCCACCGCCTTCAGGAGTATTTCCGGTACGGTTTGACCGTTTCAGCCCTTATTTTAATAATTCAGACAGTTATGATCTCGAACTAGAGCCGCTAGATTATAACGACCTTATCTATCCATTTAGCGCAGAGGTTCGAACAAATATGGCTTACTATTTCCGTGATAGTAAAGTTAGTTCGGCCTATCAGATCGACCTGGCTAACAATCTTGCCCATCTTCGCGAAAATATTTCTAAGTGGCGAAAGCGTTGGGAAGAAGCGTCTAGCACACCACGACTTCGTTTGATTGAAGAAGGTGACTTTTGGGTAGTGGAAGATACCCGACTTGGGCACTTGGTGGAGCACGAGTTAGAGCAAGAGGATATTGATTTGCTGCGAGCAGCAGAAACTCCAATTCCACTACTGAAAGCTAAAGAGGAACACGGGGACAGCGTTGATATACTCCTACAAATGGGGCTTTTATTTGAGGAACGTGGCAGGATTATGAGTCTTGTTTTTGAAGGGCTTCGATACGACTTAGATTCTGGAATGAAGGGCTTTGATGGGGCGCGCGGCCGTGCAGAGTCAGCTTCATTAGGTCTTACTTTCTAAGCAAAAATGCTTGAATATTCAGTCCGCCTTCTCAAAGAGATCGAGGTGGTCAGCAATTCCATTACGGTTATGGGGGCAAGCATTACGAAGCCGGAGAGCGTAGCTGCATACCAGCTTTTATCTTCCTTGTTGGTGCAGGGCGGTGCAAGAGGGATCACAGAGCTTTTAAAAGATCGTTTTGGACGCCCATTTGACCCTACCAGGCCTGATCTTTTCTTATCTATTGCCCATTCAAAAACTGCTGTTGCTGCTGCGGTGAGCATAGGCAGACGTGTTGGTATCGATGTGGAAGAAAACTCCTGTTACGACATTTCCACGGCTGATTTGGTCTTAACAAAAGCGCAGAAAAACGCAGTTGAAAAATCAAGGGATCCAGGAAAATCTTTTATTCGGTACTGGGTTAGAAAGGAGGCTTTAGGCAAGGCGATTGGGCGAGGAATTGAAGACAGTGTATTGAAGGCAGAGGTAGAAAAAGATTTAGTATCTGTTGAGGGAAATTTGTACTGTCTCAAGGATATTTTTTCGCCTTTTGGAACGCAGGCAGCACTAACTATTTCTCATAAGTCAGCTTAAAAAATTTAAATTAAAAAACATGCTGTTACTTGCATTATTTTGATCTGGTGTGATGGAGATATTTACTAAGTCCCCTCGATTGTGAGCCGTTTTAGGACGATTTTTGCGATACCGTCAGTGGGGTTTTCGTCTAAGATGGCTTTGTAAAGTTCTCGTGCCTTCTCAATAGACCCTTCTCGTAGTGCTTCAAAAGCTTCATGCGTCTTGTGGGCGAGAATGACTTCGGAGGCGCTAGGTTCAATAGAAGGATCGTTTGAACCATATACGCCCATCAACTCGTAAATAAGAATTTTTGACCGGCGTCCTTTGACGGTGACTTCTTCTATTGGCCTCACACATAATCGATCACCAGCTTCGCGATATACAGAGTGACTTATGCAAATTCTTGTTTTGTAATCTTTATTAACACCCTCAAGTCGGGCGGCAATATTTACGCCATCACCCATCACCGTGTAGTTCATGCGGTGTTTTGAGCCAATATTACCAACTAAAACAGCATCACTATGAAGGCCAATTCGCACATTGAGGGGCGGACTATTTTGACATGACCACTTTTTATTTAGCTCGTCCATTTTACGTTGGATGCGAATAGCAGCTGCACAAGCATTCCATGCATGTTCTTCGTTGCGAGTTGGTGCACCCCAAAAAGCCATTACACCATCTCCAATAAATTTATCGGTAGTACCATTTTCCTTTTCAATGGCCTCGGTAGTTATCTCAAAATATTTTGAGACTTTCCTCATGAGCTCGGGAGATGGGGTTTTCTCAGAAAGCGAAGAAAAACTTTCTATGTCAGAAAAGAAAATAGTTAGAAACTCTGTACGACCTCCTAGTTCCATTCCTTTGTCTGAAACCACAAGCTTGTTAACCAGCTCTACGGGTACAAAAGAAGTGAAGGATGAAACGGCAGTGCTGAGGGTATCCACGGCAGTGGATAGTGTTGCAATTTCCTTTACTGATGATTGTATGCGTTGTGTTTTATCCGTTTTGAAATTCTGAATTTGAGTAACCTGGACCGCCAACTTTTCCAAAGGTCGCGCCATTCGTCCTGATAATATTAGAACAACCAAGATCTGCAACAATACGGCACAAATCCCGAGAACTAATAAACTGGTGTTGTTCCTATCAAATAATGCAAGGAAATCACTCATGGGTGTGATGGTGAAAACTTGCCATTTCTTTCCTGTAGCTGCCTCTAACGAAGAGATACTCGCTAGGTATTCATTGCCATTATAGTCAAACAAGTATGATTGATTTTCTCCTCTGGGGCGGTTTCCAAATGCCACCCCAGGCAATGCATCTTTTAAAGCAGTTATATGAGAGAGTTTGAGCGCTCCACTTGCTAAGGCTTCTGCATGTGTGCCGGTAGAAGATGCTATTACTGACCCTTGCTCAGTTAAAACAAAGCTCTGTGTTCCTGGGCTGGCTTTCCGCTCAGACAATCCTGCGCTGAAGCTATCCAGTGTTATATCAATGGCAACGACACCAGCCACTTTTTCATCGTGGAAAAATGGCGCCGCCAGTGTGAAGCCAATCTGCTCTAATGAGGCAAATATATATGGATCTGTTGTAGTTATATCTTTTGTTTGAAGTGCAGCTTTATACCAAGGGCGGTTTCTCGGGTCATACTTAGTTTCTGTAGTGTACTCACCTAAAAAATTTCGCTCTATGTCGCGATAAACATATGTCTCATTTAAATTAGTCTTGCTTCCTGTTGCAGTGATTGTTCTGTCTGCAAATTTGGCATTTTCTGACAAGCTTGCGTAGGCAACCCTGTCATCAGGATTTATCCGTCGAGATTGAATAAATGATCCGTCTGCTAACCCTGAATACGCACTAATTATCTGGGGGCCATGTAGGACAAGGCTCTGCAAGTATGAATGGCTGGCTTTAGAAATAAAAAAATCAGCATCTGTTTGACCAATTGTGGCGGCTGATCTTGCTAACGAACGGATAACTGAAAATTGGTGTTCAATGTCTTTTAATGAGTCCGATTGAAAGCGGGCTATTACCTCTTCGCCGGATTTGAGTGCTATCGCACGGTTTGAGAAGTACGTAAGGGCAATTATCCCCGCGAAAACAGGCACATTTAATAAAACAGGTACGTTTAATAATATGAATATCGTAAGGATTTTTGGTTTTAGACGCCAAATACCTAAATTTTTCTGCTTCATTGGCCTCTCATGATTTCTAACAATTAAGGCTGTTGCGTAATTCTTGGAGTTGCAATTTAAAAAACATGGTTGGCAATCTAAACAATTTTTCTAATTCCACCTACTCAAAAATCAAATAATTCACGATGCTCATTTAAGCCAACACCTATGCTAAAGGCGTACAAATGGAACTTTTTAACTGTAAAGGTTTTATTTTGGCTGGGCTGCTTAGATTGTTAATATTGGTGTGATTTAAATTTTCTATGTCTATATTTATTTTTCAATTCAGGTAGTGTTTTTGTGTTTCTGGAAAAAAAATTGGATTTCACATCAATCTTAAAAATGGGAGCTTATGTTGCGGACTAATCTTCTTAAAGCCTTTGCTCTATCTATGGTCTTATCTGGCATTAGTAGTGTTGCGGGTGCAGCTAGTGAGCCACACAGCTCATCGACAAAACAGACGATCTCTCAACAGAGGGCAATACTTTCGGCAGCGACTTTAGGCAAAGGTTTTGGGCCGCAATCTCCCCGTGATCTTGGAGGCTTACAGGGTCTTAATGAACGGTCTTTTGGCATCTCCCCCCCTTTTCAAGAGATGAACCTCTGTAATATTCATTTTCATGAAAGCGCCGAACACAAAGGGGGAGAATTTACGCGTTACGCTGGTGATGGGGATGGTCGGGGCTATGGAACGGGATTTAAATATTCAGGAGAACTAAAAGATTACGAATTATCACCTGTCAGCTCTCCAATAGGTAAGACCGTGCATGGTGATTTGGTTCCAGGTGATACTATTGAAATTCATTTTGTCTTTTCCTCTGCACAAGTTAGCCCAGGGCCCACACTTGGTTCTTGCATAAACAAAAGTATTAACAATCCAAATCTGCGTGTTGAGACGGTAGTAGGCGTTCTCGTCAATGATCCTAGTGCCTTTAGCTTTGTTAAGTTAACAACAATATCTAACTCTAGTGGTCGATATCAGGCAGATAATATTCCAGATAATCTCGGCGCACCCATCGAGTATGCTGGATCAACAACTGGACCGAGTTACAATGAAAAGGCTTCGCCGTTTCAGGTTACCTGGAGTGTTAGACCAAAAGTTTTAAAAATTAACATTTTATCGTTAGACGCTTGGCTTAAAGATAATATTTTTGACGAAAACCATGCGCACGGTGTTCGCAATTTGGTAATCAATCCTGAATTACTTTCGCCAATTCGCTGAAAATCCCAAAAAATATACCTTTCTACTCAAGGCTTCTCTGAAACATTTTGTTTTATGTGAATGCGTCTTTGTAAAATAAATTTTAACCATTGGAGTAAAAAGATAAGATTTAGTTAGCATTAACTTGGATTTGATCCGTGTTTCCAATGAGTTAGGTATGTGACGGTGTTTATATTTTCCTGAACTGAAATGGTAGGTGGCCTACATTTTCCGTCATACTGGGTTTAAACCTCTAAAAAAATTAGAGTATTCAAATAACGTTTTGCGCAGGGACCGTTAATTGCAAGACAATCCCCATAACACTTTACATGGAGGCCTGGCGCCGGGTCTTTATATTGTGTCTGCCCCGATTGGGAACGTGCGTGATATAACTTTACGCGCAATCGATGTTCTATCCTCAGTGGATGCTATTGCTGCAGAAGATACCCGTGTCACCCGTAAGCTATTGGAAATTCACGGAATTAAGATTCCAAAATTGATTAGGCATGATGAGCATGGTTCGGAGCGTTCGCGTCCTGAAATTCTTGCCCGACTTGCAGCAGGCGAAGCCGTTGCTCTAGCAACAGATGCTGGTACACCACTTGTATCAGACCCTGGTTATAAACTGGTTGTGGAAGCTGTTGCTGCCGGTCATAAAGTTACTCCTTTACCTGGTCCGTCAGCGGCTTTAGCTGCGCTGACTTTGGCTGGTTTACCGTCGGATAGATTTATGTTTTTGGGATTTTTGCCCTCCAAATCCGGTCCGAGATGTAGAGCGTTAGGTGATGTGGCAGATATCAGAGCAACCTTAGTTTTTTTTGAGGGTGCTAGCCGCCTGGCTGCATCGCTTGCTGACATGGCCGAAGTCTTGGGTGATCGGCCAGCCTGCGTGGCTCGTGAGTTGACTAAGCTATACGAGGAAGCGCGGAGGGGGTCATTGCTAGAATTATCAAAACATTACCAAGAAGTAGGAGCGCCCAAGGGGGAGGTAACCGTGGTTGTTGCTCCTCCTATACCAAGACAGGATACTATAGAACACGCGGATGCTCGGTTGATAAAACTCCTGGAAGAGTTCTCGGTTAAGGATGCCGCCAAGGCTGCTTCAATGGAGTTTAATTTGCCTAAGTCTGAATTATATTCGCGTGCAGTTTTTCTTAAAAAGAAAAAAATGAGAAAAAACAATTAAATAATTTTTATAATGATTAATTTTGTATTTTGGTGTTATAATGATAAATAATAAAAAGTATTTTTTTCTATATGCTTATTATTTAATTATACCAGTATTTGTTATATCTTTTTGCTTAATTAGTTTTTTCAGTTACTTGCCTTTAGGGTCAGTTAAAATAATTTCAGGGCCAAAGGACGGTTTTTTTTCGAATATTGCCGAGGGCTTGCAAACAGACCTGGCAAGCTATGGGATTAAGGTTGAAATAGAATATATCAACAAAACCACCGACATCATTGACCTCGTAGAACAAAGTCACACCCAAGAAGCAAAAATTGGGTTTCTAGCACATGATGTAAGAGGCAAAGATTATGGGCACGTTTATTCACTCGGAGCTGTTGCTTTTGAACCTCTTCTGATTTTTTCAAGGTTAGAGAGTGGTATCACAGATATACGGGGGCTTAAGGGTAAACGACTAGCAGTTGGGCCAGCTGGATCGGGTGTCAGAGATTTAATCGAAAAAATATTAAGTTTTTATGGAATAAACGATCGCAATACGCAGTTTCTAAATCTACAATTTTATGATGCCTCTGGTTCTCTCATTGACGGGCATGCAGACGCAGCGTTTTTTCTCTTGCCCGTTAACAATCCCGTTATTTCCAATTTAGTAAAACATGAGGGCTTAAGGCTTATTGCTATTCAGGAAGCAAAGGCACTCTCTCATAAAGTGGAGTATCTAACCGATGTTTCAATTCCCCGTGGTGCTTTCCAGATAGAGCCCTTGCTACCAAATTCAAAAATTTCAACTATCGCTTTACCGGTATCAGTCATCATGAATGAAAACACTGGAGTGGGATTAGGGGGATTGGTTGCAGCAATATTGGCAAAGAACTACGACAAGGAAAAATTTTTTAGTGAAGAAAATAATTTGCCAGACTTTTTTTATGACGAGATAAGACCGCTGCCGATTGCCAAGGATCTTTATTCTAATGGTGAGCCTGCAGCTGCTCAATATTTTGGCTTGAAGTACGGTCTCATTATTGCGTTTGCATCTGATCCTATTTTTATAGCATTAGCTTCTTTGATAGTTCTTTGGGGAATTATCATCACCTATACCGAAATAATACCCGTACTGCTCACTGTCGTTAGGCTTTTCAAAAGAACCTGAGATTTTTAACTTTGAGCTAAATGATAATTTGACTCAATAATCGATAGATCTCGTTTTTAGCTTTACAAAACGTAAATATTTACCCTGACCTTATTTTGAAGGTGTAAAGTTTCAGATGACTTAGAAAAAAGATATCAACTAGCTAGACGATTTTTTAGAGCACAATTTCCATTCAAGTTCAGGAGTAGTCCATGCTTGAAGCACCTTGGGGTACGGACCCTCTGGCCTTTTTAGCTGAGATGGGTGATGAGGGCATATCTGGATTTGATCCAGGTGTGGTTGCACTTGCGTTTGCTGCAAGAGAAAGACCTCTTATTTCTTTCCAAGATTACATTGAGCATCTTGAACAAATAACACTTAAGACTAGAGACTTACTGCGAGGTGATGATGCTGAGGCTTACGCGGAGGCTTTAAGAGGAAGCATTCATAGAGAGTTTGGCTATGAAGGTGACAGCACGACCTACGACGATCTAAAAAATGCTGATCTTGTGAGTGTAATTGATAGGCGCAAAGGGCTACCGGTTGCTTTGGGTATTCTATACATGAGCGTATGCCATAGGCTTGGTTGGAACATGCAGGGCCTTGCATTCCCCGGACACTTTTTAGTTAGCTTAAACCTAGGAAATGTCCGATTGCCTATTGACCCATTTGAGGACGGGCGTTCTCTTTCTGCATCCGATATGCGCAGTATTTTGAAGCGCATCCAGGGAGACCAAGCAGAGCTAACCGCTGAATGTTATCAGCCTGTAACTGATCGGGAGGTTCTTCTTCGTCTTCAAAATAACATAAAGTTACGGCGATTGAGGATTGGTGATTTACCAGGAGCCTTGATGACACTGGAGGGAATGCTCGTTTTTGCCCCTGGCGTGAACGAATTGCGGCGAGAAATTGCAATGATACATATTCGGTTGGAAAATATCTCTGAAGCAATTCGCCAATTGCAAATTTATCTGGACAGAGAAACAAACAATAATCTTCGAATGAAAGTTGCAACATTAATTCAAGAATTAAAGATAAAATTGAACTGATCATGAAATATGGGGCTGTGCTACTCTCACTCGATATCGCGATTTGTACCAGATTGGTTTGAAATCAACCTACCTTGAATAAGGGTTTGTATCAGTCTCAGTTAGATCATTTTTTTACAGTACATATTATGGATTATCTGACTAGTAGGACTTTACCTGCACAATCTTTTGAGCCAAATGGCTAACTGTAGCGGTTAAGAGGATGTATCGATGACGGGGTATTCAGCACCATTAAGAGAAATGCAATTTGCGCTTGAAGCGGTGGCTGGTTTGGCGGACCTCTCCAAATTACCTGGTCTAGAAGATGCGCAGTCAGATTTGATTGCTGCTGCTTTGGATGAGGCTAATAAATTAGCTGAAAGCATGATCGTTCCTCTACAACGGATAGGTGATACCCAACCACCAAAAATAGAAAACGGTGTCGTTCGTACTTCACCTGGTTGGCCTGAGGCTTACAAACAATATGTAGAAGGGGGCTGGAATGGTCCCGCGTTTGATCCAGAAATTGGCGGTGGCGGTTTACCCTGGGCTGCAACTACGGCTCTTAACGAATTATTTGGATCTGCCTGTCTCTCCTTCGCTCTAGGACCACTTCTTACCCAAGGGGCAATTGACCTGATTGAGGCCCATGGCACCGACGAACAGAAGACGAAATACTTAGAGAAAATGGTTTCAGGGGAATGGACTGGAACTATGAACCTCACCGAACCGCAGGCGGGTTCGGATGTCGGAGCCCTTCGTACAAAAGCGACAAGAGATGGTGATAGATTTCGTATCAAGGGCCAAAAAATCTATATTTCCTACGGTGATCACGATCTAACTGACAATATCGTGCATATGGTATTGGCCCGGATTGAAGGGGCTCCTCCTGGAATTCGTGGGGTCTCTTTATTTGTTGTCCCTAAATTTTTAGTGAATGAAGATGGGTCTCTAGGCAATCGTAATGACCTGCGACCAGTTTCTCTTGAGCATAAGATGGGCATTCATGGCAGTCCCACATGCGTGATGTCCTACGGCGACGACCATGGAGCAATTGGCTGGCTGGTTGGTCAGGAAAATGGTGGCATCCAGGCGATGTTTACTATGATGAATAATGCACGCCTTGCCGTTGGCTTACAGGGATTGTCAGTTGCAGAGCGTGCTCTTCAGCAAGCAACCATGTTTGCGGCAGAGCGTAAGCAAGGACGGGACCCGGAGACTGGGGAGGAAAATGCTCCAATTTCTCGTCATCCAGATGTACAGAGAATGCTCGCAACAATGCGTGCGGAAACAGAGGCGATGCGCGCCTTATGCTACTGGGTTGGAGCGCGTATGGATGAGTCAAGAAGGTCTTTAGATCTAGAAGTGCGGGCTAAGTCACAGAGGCTACTGGACCTCCTAATCCCGGTAGTGAAGGCCTACTGCACCGACAGGGGTGTCGAAGTTGCGTCG
>Ga0255764_10001554_pt1 | contig 19427 bp, 19 predicted proteins | sample 071ome_30_FD_179964 | JGI IMG/M metagenome (GOLD analysis project Ga0255764, IMG submission 179964) | Coastal salt marsh microbial communities from the Groves Creek Marsh, Skidaway Island, Georgia - 071406AT metaG (version 2) | ecosystem: Environmental > Aquatic > Marine > Intertidal zone >... | reverse complement strand
AATTTAGTTATTGGATTAGTTGAAACTATTGTTGGATTAGTTCCAGCAGGTGGGGGATGTAAGGAAATGTTGTGGAGATGGTCACAAACAGAAGAAGCAAAATCAGACCCAGATTATGCACCACTAAAAGTTTTTGATATTATTGGTTATGCTAAAACAGCTACATCTCCAATCGAGGCTGAGCCATTAAAGTATTTAAGACCAGACGACAAAAAAATAATGAACAGAAACAGTCTTTTTGAGGAATCAAAAAATTTAATTGATCAAAATAATGATTTTGTTCCTCCAGAAGAGTGCAAATTCAAACTTTCTGGAAAGCCGTTGAAAGATAAAATGGTTAAGGTTTTAGAGAAATTATACAACGAAAAGGTAATTTTAGATCATGGTATGCATGTTGGAACTGAGCTTGCAAACGTTTTAAGCGGTGGAGATACTACTATTGAAAAAGTATTGTCAGAGGATGATCTTTATAAATTAGAACTAGACTCTTTTATGAGATTGATAGAAACAAAACAAACTCAAGAAAGAATTAAACACACATTGTCGACTGGCAAACCTTTGGTTAATTAGAATTAAACATTCTCAGGGTTTTAATATAATCAGGTCTTAAAACATAAATTGCTTTATTACCTGTTTTAATTTTAGTTAATATATCTAAACCATAAACTACTTTACCAATTGGAGTATATTCACCTTGATAAATTGGAATTTCTTTTAATGTAATAAAGAATTCACTATCTTCTGTATCAAATTCTGTTGCTCTAGCAAAACCTACACTTCCCTCTGTAAATTTAAAATCATCGCTCAGTTCTGATTTTAACAATCCTAATCCAGACTTTCCGCTACCAATTTTGGAATAATCTAAATTATTTATATTTCCATACTCAATATCTCCAGCTTGTACAAAAGTATTTTCTGAAACTTTATAAAAAGCAGAACCATCATACATTTTTTGTTCAATTAAAATTTTAAATCTTTCTACCGCTTTTGGAGAAATATCTGGATAAAGTTCAATTATTACATTTCCACACTCAACATTCATTACTGCAATATTATTTGGTTCATTAAAATTAAGTTTACTTAAATTATTTTTTCCAACAAATAGACATTTATTTTTTAATAAAAAAAAAGATGTAAAAGCAAAAATTGAAAGACTAATTAAAAATATAAATAAAATTTTTTCTGATTTTGAGGCTTTAATAGTTTTAATCATAAAATATTTTTATCTATTTTAGCTAAGTTTAATTTTATAAAATTCACTTTGTTATTTAGGATTTTGTCACTATTAATTTTATCTTCAATTGTTTCTTTATCAGTCATTAAAAATGAAAAAATTTCAGCCATATCCTCAGATGGGATAGATTTAGAATATTCTGTTAAAAAACCATCAGTTTTTTCATATAGATCTAAATTTAATCTATCAGAACAAGTTGAACATTCAGCGTAATTAAATGATTTTAGATTAAAAGAGGAAAATCTATCCTCATCAAAATATTCAATGTGAGTATTTTGTATCATATGAAAAATTTCATGGTGCATCATTCTTTCAAAATATTTTTTATTAAAATTAATATCTAAAATTAATGTCCTGTTTTTATTATCAGGTATTCCCCCAGTATTAATTTCAGAGATGAATAAATTTTCACAAAATACAATATATTTTAATTTTATCTTATTAAGAAAATTAGAATTATATCGATTAAGATTTTTTTCAATTAAAGGAAATTTTGTATTTAAATTATTTATATCAACTTTGTCACAAGTAATGTTCTTATTTGCACCAATTTTAAAATTACCTTTAGCGCTTAAATAACGAATATTATTGTCGTTTTTTAATTTATAAATTTCTAAATTAGGAATTTTTATCAGATTATAAATTTCATCAGCATTTACATGCGAAATATGAAAAATAAGAATAAATAAAAATAAAATTTTCATTAAATTATTATAGACGAATTAGATTAGATAATATTATCTTAGATTATTAAAAAATGAAAAAAGAAAGAAACAAAAATCCAATTCAACCAGTTAGTGGAACTAAAGTTCCAAGATTTGCTGGCCCAAGCACTTTTGCAAGACTTCCCGAACTAAGAGATGTGGAAAGTTGTGACGTTGCAATTGTTGGAATTCCATTTGATGCTGGCACAAGTTATCGACCCGGAGCAAGATTTGGTCCACAAAGCATCAGGCAAGCATCTAGACATTTGAGAACTAATTATCATCCTAATTATGATGTTGAGCCTTTTAAAATCCAACAAGTAGCTGATGCTGGTGATATTGCTTGCAATCCATTTAGTATTGATGAAGCAATCAAACAAATAGAAGTAGGCGCAACAGATTTACTAAATAAGGTTGGAGGAATTATAAGTTTAGGTGGAGATCATACTATTGCAGTTCCACTGTTAAGAGCAATCAATAAAAAAAATAAGGGTCCTGTATCTTTAGTTCATTTTGATGCCCACTTAGATACTTGGGATACATATTTTGGTGCACCTTATACTCATGGAACTCCATTCAGAAGAGCAAGAGAAGAAGGTTTATTTTTAGATGATGCTTCTATGCATGTTGGAATTCGTGGACCACTTTATAGTAGAGATGATATTAAAAATGATGAAAGTTTTGGATTTAAAATAATTCATTGTGATGAGTTTCAAACAGAAGGAACCGATAAAATAGCAGAAAGAATTAGAAAAAGAGTGGGAGACAATCCTCTATACTTATCAATTGATATTGATGTTTTAGACCCTGCATTTGCTCCAGGTACTGGTACACCAGAAATTGCAGGGATGACTACAAGAGAAATGGTAAATGTTTTAAGAGGTTTGTCTGGATTAAATTTAGTTTCAGCAGACGTTGTTGAGGTTTCTCCAGCATATGATCATGCAGAAGTAACTTCTTTAGCAGCAGCAACTATTGTTTATGAATTAACTAATTTATTTGCAAAAACATAAAGAAAGGATAACGTCAAAACATGTTAGACAAAAAAAATTTTTACATTAATGGAGCGTGGGTTAAGCCAAACAGTTCTGAGGAAATTAAAGTAATTGATCCTGCCACAGAAGAAAATTGTGCAGTAATTACTTTAGGGAACAAAGCTGATGTTGATATTGCTGTTAATGCAGCTAAAGATGCCTACGAGACTTGGGCCTTTTCTTCCAAAGAAGAAAGAATTGCACTATTAGAAAAACTTTATGAAAATTATAAGAAAAGATGGGCAGATATTGCAGAAGCTATAACTCTTGAGATGGGTGCTCCAAAAGATTTTGCAACAAAATTACAAGCAGGCACAGGAGCAAGTCATATTAAATCATTTATTAGATACTTAAAAAATTTTGCATTTGAAAAACCATTAGGTGAGCATGCTCCTAATCAAAGATTAATTTATGAACCAAAAGGTGTTTGTGCATTAATAACACCATGGAATTGGCCGATGAACCAAGTTTGTTTAAAAGTAATGCCAGCAATAGCTGCAGGTTGTACAATGGTTTTAAAGCCATCAGAATTAGCACCACTATCTTCAATGATACTTGCTGAAATTATTGATGATGTAAAATTTCCAAAAGGTGTGTTCAATTTAGTTAATGGTGATGGAGCAACAACAGGTGATGCTCTTACAAGTCATCCAGATATTAATATGATTTCTTTTACGGGATCAACAAGAGCAGGAGCTTTGATTTCACAAAATGCTGCTAAAGATTTTAAAAGAGTAAGCTTAGAATTAGGTGGTAAAGGAGCAAATATAATTTTTAAAGATGCTGATCCAGAGGCTATTGAAAGAGGTGCTTTAAGATGTTTTAGAAATTCTGGACAATCTTGTAATGCGCCAACAAGAATGTTAGTTGAAAAATCAATGTATGAAGAGGCTATTGAGAGATTAAAAAAATATACTGAAAGTTTTGAGGTTGGTGACCCTAAAAAAGAAGGAGAACATATAGGTCCAGTTATTTCAGAAACTCAATACAATAAAATACAAACTTTAATTCAAAAAGGAATAGATGAAGGTGCAAAATTAGTTGCTGGAGGAACAGGTAAACCTGATGGATTAGACAAAGGTTACTTTGTTAAACCAACTGTTTTTGCGGACGTAAATAATAATATGGAAGTTGCAAGAACAGAAATTTTTGGACCCGTTTTATCTGTTATCCCATTTGAAACAGAAGAAGAGGCAATAACAATTGCAAATGATACTGCTTATGGATTAACAAATTATATCCAAACTCAAGATTCCGAAAAAGTACAAAGAGTTGCGAGAAAATTAAGATCTGGAATGGTTGATGTAAATGGAGCAGGTATTGCAGTTGATGCACCTTTCGGTGGTTTTAAACATTCTGGAATAGGTCGAGAAGCAGGTGAACACGGTTTAGAAGAGTTTTTAGAAGTAAAAGCCGTAGGTGGTTGGAGTTAATTTACCGATTTATCTTTTACACCTTCTAAAAATTTAAGACATTTTTTCATTTCATTTAATTCTATGAACTCGTCAATTTTGTGAGCTTGTTCTATGGAACCAGGTCCACAAACAACTGTACTGATTCCTAATTCTTGAAATAAACCAGCTTCTGTTCCAAAAGAAACTACTTCTCTAGAATTATCACCAGTTATATTTGATACAAATTCACATGCTTCAGACTCATCCAATCTGTTAAAACCAACAACTTCACCTATCACTTCTTTTTTAATATAAGAATCTGTAAATACTTTTTTCATTTCTGGTAAGAGTACATCGTTTGCATATTTATCAATTTCATTCGTAACAAATTCCCCATCTTCTTTAACAACTGGTCTTGTTTCCCATTCAACACTACATTTATCTGCAATGACATTATGGGCAATACCACCCTTAATTCCCCCAATTGATAAAGTTGAATGTGGAGGATCAAAAATACTATCTTTTTGAACTCTTTTTTTTAATTCTTCTCTAATTTCTAAAAGTTTTCCAACATATCTAGTAGCATATTCAGCTGCATTTACTCCTAAATGTGGTTTAGAACTATGTCCTGCAAGTCCTCCAAAGTGAACTGTGTATTCATTCATACCTTTGTGGGCATCAATAATTTTCATTTTAGTTGGTTCACCAATTATACAAATTCCATTTTTGATATCTCTTTTTTTCAATTCCTCTATTAATAAAGGAGCTCCAATACATGCAGTCTCTTCATCAAATGTGTAACAGAAATGTAAGTCTCTATCTAAATTACTTTCTTTGAAGATAGGTGCATAAGCAAGTGTACATGCAATAAATCCTTTCATATCACATGAACCTCTTCCATATAATTTATCATTTTTAATAGTTGCAACGAATGGATCACTGCTCCAACCTTTAGACACTGGGACCACATCAGTGTGTCCAGATAATATGATAGGTTTTTTTGTGCTTTGATTTTTTGCTTTTAAAGTTCCAAAAAGATTAACTCTTTTTTTATCATCATCATAAACTTTGAAAGTATCTATACCTATGTTCTTTAAAATTTTTTCACAATAATCAATTAAATTACTGTTATCTTGACCTGAGATAGTTTTAAATGCGATTAAGTCAGTTAAAATCTTGATTGATTTTTCATATAAATTGTTATCTATACTCATAAACTTAAAACACTATATTATATTATGATTAAAGAGCAAATTACCTATAATGATTTTGATAAAGTAGATATTAGAATTGGTACTGTAATTTCTGTTAAAAAAAATGAAAAAGCGAGAAAGCCATCTTTAGTGGTTGAAGTTGATTTTGGAAGCGATATTGGCATTAAACAATCTTCAGCTCAAATTACTCATTATTATAATGAGGAGAATTTAAAAGGAAAACAAGTTATTGCTGTTTGTAATTTTCCTGAAAAAAATATTGCTGGAATAGTTTCTCAAGTATTAGTTTTAGGAGCAATTGATGCCGATGGTAAGGTTACACTTGTTCATCCCTCTCAAAAAGCAGAAAATGGATTACCGATCGCTTAGTAATGCATCCTGAAATTCTCTCTATAACTTTATTTGGAATAGTTGCTGCATTTACTCCTGGACCAAATAATTTCGTTGCTTTCTATTCCGGTTTCAACTTTGGTATTCTAAGAACACTACCTCATATAATTGGTGTAACTTTAGGATTTCCTTTTTTGTTATTATGTTTAGCTTTAGGGTTGATAAATATTTTTAAGCTTTATCCTTTAATTCAAGAAGTATTGAAATATTTAGGAACTCTATTTTTAATTTATTTAGCATACAAAATTTCTTTTTCAGGACCTTCTGATCAGGAAAATAAAAACAAAAATCCAATTAAGTTTCATGAAACTTTTGTTTTTCAATTTTTAAATCCTAAAGGCGTTATTGCATCAATTATTCTTGTTTCAACTTACATTAATCCAGGAGAGACCTTTGTAAGTTATACGACTCAAATTATCATTATGGCTTTAATTGTTTCAGTGACTAGTATAACTCTGTGGACTTTTTTAGGTAAATTTTTCAGGAAATTTGCGACAAATCAGAAATTTATTAATTACTTTAATTATGCTATGTCACTGCTTCTTTTAACAAGCATAATAACTTTTTATTTATAATATGACCCCAGGAAACAAAAATTCTTATAATTCACTTAAAAAAATCACAGTTAATGACAATGAGTATAATTATTACTCATTAAATGAAGCAGAAAAAAATGGACTTGAAGGAATAAATAAACTTCCAAAGTCTCTTAAAGTTTTACTAGAAAATTTATTAAGATACGAAGACGATTTAAGTGTAACGAAATCTCAAATAGAAGCGATTAAAAACTGGCTAAAGACAAAAAAATCTAAAACTGAAATTGCATATAGACCAGCAAGAGTTTTGCTTCAAGATTATACAGGAATACCTGCGGTTGCAGATTTAGCTGCAATGAGAGAAGCAGTTAAAGAAAAAAATAAAGATCCAAATACAATCAATCCATTGTCTGCAGTTGATCTTGTAATTGATCACTCTGTGCAAGTCGACCAATCTGCAAAAGCAGATTCTTTTGAAAAAAATGTCGATATAGAATTTGAAAGAAATGGTGAGAGATATTCTTTTTTGAAATGGGGACAACAGGCATTTGATAATTTTAGAATAGTTCCACCAGGAACAGGAATTTGTCACCAAGTAAATCTGGAATATTTATCGAAGGTTGTTTGGTCAGAGGAATTTAAAGGAGAAAAATATCTTTTTCCAGATACTTTAGTTGGAACAGACAGTCATACAACAATGGTAAATGGTTTATCTGTTTTAGGATGGGGTGTTGGAGGAATTGAAGCTGAAGCAGGAATGTTAGGTCAACCAATTTCTATGTTAATACCAGAAGTCATTGGTTTTGAAATAAAAAACAAATTGCCAGAAGGAACCACTGCAACAGATTTAGTTTTAACTGTTGTTAAAATGTTAAGAGATAAAGGTGTGGTTGGTAAGTTTGTTGAGTTTTATGGAGAGGGTTTAAAAAATTTAACTCTTGCAGATAGAGCTACAATTGCAAACATGGCACCAGAATATGGTGCTACTTGTGGCTTTTTTCCTATCGATGAAGAAACTCTAAAGTATTTAAAATTTTCTGGAAGAGATCAACAAACTGTTGATATCGTAGAAAATTATGCCAAGGAACAAGGTTTATGGGCAAGTAACGAAATAGAATTTACTGACATTATATCTTTAGATATGTCTACAGTTGTACCAACTATTTCAGGACCTAAAAGACCTCAAGACAAGGTTCTTTTAACAGATGCACCTGGTTCGTTTAAAAAAGTATTGCAGGAAGCTACAAATAAAAATGAAAAATCAATTTCAAAAGTAACAAATACAGATTATGAAATTAAAGATGGTTCAATATTAATTGCAGCAATAACATCTTGTACGAACACTTCTAATCCAAATGTTCTAATTGGAGCTGGACTATTAGCTAAAAAAGCTATTGAAAAAGGTTTACAGGTTAAACCCTGGGTAAAAACTTCTTTAGCACCTGGATCTCAAGTAGTTACAGATTATTTGGCAAAAGCTGGATTAAACACTTATTTAGATCAGCTTGGCTTTAATTTAGTTGGGTATGGCTGCACAACTTGCATTGGAAATTCAGGACCACTTCCAGAAAATATTGTAGAAGCGATCCAAAAAGAAAATATTTATGCTGTTTCAGTTTTATCTGGAAATAGAAATTTTGAGGGAAGAATTTCTCCTCATATAAAAGCTAACTATTTGGCTTCACCTCCACTAGTTGTTGCATATGCAATAGCTGGTCATATGGAAGTTGATTTATACAAAGATCCATTAGGAAAAGATAAAGAAGGAAAAGATGTATTTTTAAAAGATATTTGGCCATCAAATAAAGAGATAGAAGACACATTAAAAGACTCACTTAATGCTGAGATGTTTATACAAAGATACTCAAATGTTTCTGAAGGCCCAACTCAATGGCAAAAAATTAAAACTGATAAAAGCAGTATCTATAATTGGGATGAGGGATCAACATATGTAAAAAAACCTCCGTTTTTTGACTCTTTACCAGATAAACCAGAAGGATTTAAAGAAATTAAGGATGCAAGACCATTATTAATTTTAGGTGATATGGTTACCACTGACCATATATCGCCAGCCGGGAGTATTCAAAAAGATAGTCCAACTGGTGAATATTTCATGGAACACCAAATTTTACCTAAAGATTATAACTCATATGGTTCTAGAAGAGGTAACCATGAGGTTATGATGAGAGGAACTTTTGCAAATATAAGAATTAGAAATGAAATGGCTCCTGGTACAGAAGGTGGTTTTACAAAGTTATATCCAGAAGAAAAAGTTCTTCCTGTCTATGATGCGGTAGTTGAATATAAAAAAAGAGGAACAGATTTAGTTGTAATTGGTGGAAAAGAGTATGGAACTGGATCGTCTAGAGATTGGGCAGCTAAAGGAACAAAATTACTTGGAATAAAAGCAGTAATTGCAGAGAGTTTTGAAAGAATTCACCGATCTAATTTAATTGGAATGGGTATATTGCCATTACAATTTATCGAAGACGTAAATAGAAAAAATCTAAAATTAATTGGTTCTGAATTAATTAGTATTCTAAATATAGAAAAGGGTGTTAATCCCTCAGATGAAGTGACAGTAGAAATCAAATATGCTTCTGGCGAAATAAAGAAAATTAAAACTTTATGCAGAATTGATACAAAAAATGAATTAGAGTATTATAAAAACGGAGGTATTCTGCAGTACGTTTTAAGGAATATGATTTAGTTATGGACGAAGATTTATCAATTATAAATACCAATACTAGAAATGAAAAAATTAAGAATTTTTTTGTAAACAATAAAAATAAAATTATTTCTGGTATAATTATTTTAATAATTATTATAGTAGGTGTTTTTAGTTACGATAAATATTTAATTAATAAAAAAAAGGATATCTCAGATAGTTACAATTCAATAATCATTGATTATTCAGAAAAAACAAAAGAAAAAACTGCTAGCAGTCTGATTGAAATTATAAACAAGAAAGACCCAACTTATTCACCTCTATCACTTTATTTTATTATTGATAATAATCTTGTAAGTGATCAGTCCAAAATCAATTCATTATTTGATATATTGATAAACGATACTTCGTTAGACAGTGAGATTAACAACTTAATTATATACAAGAAGGCACTCTTCAATGCAGATAACGCTCAAGAGGGCGATCTTCTAAATATGTTAAATCCACTGATCAATTCAAAAAGTGTCTGGAAATCACATTCTTTATATTTAATGGCAGAATATTTTTATGCAAATAATCAAAATCAAAAAGCTAAAGAATTTTTTAACCAAATAATAGCTTTAGAAAATTCAAATCCAGATATAAGGCTTCAAGCAGAGAGAAGATTGAACAGAGACTTGAGTGAATAAATTAATTTTTACTTTCATTGCATTATTTTTTCTTAATAACTGTTCATTTAATGAAAACTCCAGAATTTGGAAAGATAAAGAAAATAAATTAGAAACAGATAAAAAAATTACAAAAGTTTTTGCAGAAGAAAATATAAGTGTTTCGGAATTTAACAGAGACTTAAAATTAGATTTATCATCGATAAAAATAAATAATAAAAAAAATGAAAATCAAAATAATCTTGGTTTGCAAAATTACAAAGGTGAACTAACAAAGATTGGTAACTTTAAATTTTCAAAGTTAGAGGAACTTAATCAATTAGATTTCAAACCAATTTTTTTAAAAAATGGTATAATATTTTTCGATAAAAAGGGCACAATTATCAGGTATGACAATAATCAAAAAGTTATTTGGAAAAAAAATCATTATTCAAAATCTGAAAAAAAATTAAAACCAAAACTTAATTTTTTACTAGATGGTCAAAATCTTTTAGTAACTGATAGTATAGCAAAATATTATTCTGTTAATATTAGTACTGGAGAATTAAATTGGTCCAAAAACAATGATTATCCGTTTAATTCAAATATTAAAAAGCATAAAGATAAAATATTTGTTATCGATTATAAAAATACATTGAGATGTTTTAAAATTAAAGATGGTTCTGAATGTTGGAATTTGCAAACAGAGGACTCATTTACAATTTCAAATATTAAATATTCTTTAATTATTTTAAACGATAATGTTATTTTCAATAATTCTATAGGAGATATTACAGCTGTAGATATTGAGACAGGTTTAATTACATGGCAACTACCTACACAGAGTAGCTCTATAATAAATGAAACTTATAACTTTAAGACATCTAAACTAGTATCAGATGGAAACTCTGTATTTTTTTCAAATAATAAAAATCAGTTTTATTCAATTGATTTAAAAACAGGAACAACAAACTGGATTAATGAAGTTAATTCTAATGTAAAACCTATTTTGGTTGGAAATCTAATTTTTACAATCTCTAATGAAGGTTATTTATATTTAATTGACAAAAATAAAGGCAATATAGTTCGAATTACAGATCTATTTATGAATTACAAAGATAAAAAAAGAAAAAATATTTATCCAATTGGTTTTGTAATTGGAGACAAAAACATATTTTTAACTAACTCAGATGGCAAGATGATCATAGCCGGGATTGAGGATGGAAAAATAATAAAAATTGAAAAAGTTTCTAGTGGATTAGTGTCTGAACCGTTTATATTTAATAACAATTTATATGTAGTAAGAAATGGTTCAATTGTACAATATAACTAAACATGTTCTTAAAATTTTTAGAAAAAATTGGCAGAAAAAAAGTTGTATTAGATAGAGGACCTTCACATCCTAATTTTAAAGAGGCAAAGCCTTGGATGAACCGTTATTATGTTTTGATGAGGTATCGACCTAAATGGTTTCCATTCAATATATTAATTCATGAGATGCTAGCAGATGACCATGGAGAAGGAGTTCATAATCACACATTTCCTTATATCACTATAATTTTAAGAGGTGGTTATTGGGAAACATTAAGTACTGGCAAGTTTTGGCGTCCACCAGGTTATATTGGTTTTAGATCAGCAAATAATTTGCATCGAGTAGATTTGGAACCAGGAACCAAACCATTAACTTTATTTATCTCAGGTCCATTTGGGCTAAGGAAAGGACCAAGATCAGAGTATGGTATTGACTTTAAAACTAAAAAAAATTGATGCCAAAAAAATTTGAAAAAGAATTTATATCTTATTGTGAAAATCAAAATTTAGAAGTTAATCCTAATCAAATTAAAGTTATTAAAAAATTAGAAGATTACCATAATAGTAATTATAAATCATTTTTTTCAAAATTATTTTCCAAACAAAAAACTAAAAAAGGATTTTATTTATATGGTGGTGTAGGGGTTGGTAAAACAATGATTTTAAACCTCTTTTATGATCATCTTGAAGAAAAAAAATTAAAAAAGCATTTTAATGAATTTATGTTAGGTTTTCATGATTTTGTCCATGAGCAAAAAGAAAAAAATGAAGAAAATGTAATCAATCAATTTGTTAAAAATTTAAAATCAAAAGCTTCATTAGTTTATTTCGATGAGTTCCAAGTAACAAATATTGTTGATGCAATGATTTTAGGAAAACTATTTGAACAAATATTTAAAGAAGATATTAAAATTATTCTTACTTCAAACACTAAAATTTCAGAACTTTATAAAGAAGGTCTTCAACGTGAACAATTTATACCTTTTATAAAAATAATGGAAGATCAATCAATCGAGTATGAATTAAAAATTGAGGATGATTATAGAAAATCTAATGATAATCAAAAACAAAGATATTTTTTTCCACTTAATCAAGAAACCAATTTTAAGATTAACAAATTTTTTAGAACCATAACAAAGGATAAAAAACAATCTTCAATAAAAATTAATGTAAAGGGAAGAGAATTTAAGATAGAAAACTTTTATGAGGGAATTATTAGATATGACTTTAATCAACTTTGTGATCAAAATTTAGGAGCGGAAGATTATTTGGAAATAATTAAAAATTGTAAATTTATAGTAATAGATAAAATACCTCAATTTAATGATGTGAATTCAAATCAACAACAACGTTTTATCACTTTGTTAGATGTAATTTATGATAAAAATATTCCATTGGCAGTTACAGCTGATCTAAATTTAGATCAATTAACCTCTTCAAGATTGTTAGAAAAACCATTTAAACGAACCATTAGTCGTTTGTATGAGCTTACATCGAAGGAGTATAATTAATGAAACAAGAATTTTATAATCTTCAAATTAAGACTAATGGTCAAAAGTTATATGAGTTTACTAATGATACAATTCATTGGATTGGTCAAAATAACTTTAAAAATGGTATTCTCAATTTAAGTATTCAGCACACAAGCGCCTCTTTAATTGTTCAAGAAAATGCAGATCCAGATGTACAAACAGATTTAATAAATTATTTTGATAAATTAGCTCCTATGGATAACAAACTATATGTTCATACTACGGAGGGAAAAGATGATATGCCTGCACATATTAAATCTGCATTAACAAATAATCAAATTTCTCTAAGTGTGAAAGATAGTGAATTGCTGCTTGGAACTTGGCAGGGCATATATTTATTTGAACACAGATTAGAGGCTCAAAAAAGAACTATAATTCATCATTTTATTGGAGAATAAAATTAAATTTATTTTTTCTTCAAAGATTGAAACGCTTCAAGAGCTGCAGCTCTAGCTTTTTCATGAACAACAATAGGACCCGGGTAATCTTTGCCAATAATTGTTTTTATAGCTTCTTGATACTTTAATTCCATTTCCCATGGTTTATGAATAAATTTATTTGGAACATTTTTAAGTTCAGGAACCCATTTTTTTACATAAATTCCTTCCTTATCAAATTTCTCACCCTGAAGTATTGGGTTGAATATTCTAAAGTAGGGTGCTGCATCTGCACCACAACCAGCAACCCATTGCCATTGAGCAACATTATTTGCTTTGTTAAAATCTAGTAGACAATTTCTAAAATGCTTTTCACCTTCAGTCCAATTAATTCTCAAATGTTTGACTAAAAACGAGCCAACAACCATTCTTATTCTGTTATGCATCCATCCAGTTTCATATAATTCTCTCATACCAGCATCGACAATAGGATAACCGGTCATTCCTTTTTTCCATGCTTTTAAGAATTTCTCATTTTTTGCCCAAGGGAATTTATCAAATTCTTTTCTAAAATTTCCTTTTAAGAATTCTGGGAAATAATTAATTAAACTATGTGAAAACTCTCTCCAACCAAGTTCATTAATATATTTTCTATAACCAATTCCTTTTGATTTAATTTCAGAACATTTTTTCCAAATACTGTCTACATGAATTTGGCCATGTTTGATGTAGGGAGATAATTTAGAGGTTCCCTCGATAGATGGTATATCCCGAGAAGTTCCATAATCTTTAATTTTGTTTTCAATTAAATTTTTAAGTATTTTTTTTGAATCATTTTCTGAAACTTTCCAATATTTATCAAATTTTTTATACCAATCTTTTTTTGGCAAAATATCATTTGGCTCAATACATTTTTTAAAAAATGAAATCTTTTTTGTTTTCTTTTTAACAATATAATTTTTACTTAGAGGCTTATTTAAATAAACTTGCTCCGCATTTCTCCAAAAAGGGGTAAACACTTTAAAGGGAGTTCCATCATTTTTTGTTATCTCTTGAAATTCATTTAAAATATTTCCTTTGAAATATTTATAATTGATTTCATTTTTAATAAATAAGTCACGTATTTTTTTTCCTTTAGCTATAACATCTGGCTCATAAATTTTATTCCAATAAACTGAAAGCTTATCCTTTTTATTAAATTTAGAAAAAATTTCTAATTCATCGCCTTTTACTATTTCAAGATTAATTTTATAATCTGACAATTCTTTTTTTAAAGTTTCTAGAGATTTAAAAACCCACCATTTTTGAGCTTCTCTTTTGTTGTCAAAATCATTATTATTATAAATATATAATGCAATTACATTATCATGATTTTGTGTTGCAAAAGATAAAGCAGGATTATTTTCAATTCTAAAATCCTCTCTTATCCAAAAAATACCTGTGCTACTCATTGATTTAATTTTGGTTAATTAACTTTTGATACATTTCTTGATCAGTATCTCCCTCACAACCAAAAACCAAAACATTAGATTTTTCATTTAGATCTAATTTTTCTTTAATTGCTTGATCTTCACAACTTGTAATCAGACTGATTACGCCAGGTGCTGAGTTTTCTCCTGCAATTATTTTATCATCACTAAAGCTTGAATTTCCAAGTAGTTTCATAGTTTTTGCAATATCATCATCTGGTAAACTAATACAATGCTTAACTGAATTTTTGAGTATTTCCCATGGGACCAATGATACTTCACCACAAGACATACCACCCATTAAGCTTTCTCTTTTAATATCTATTTTTTCTATTTTTCCAGTTTTGATGCTTTCCATTACACATGCTGCGCTATCAGGTTCAACAACTATTATTACTGGAATATGATTTAAATATCTTGCAATACCTGCAACCATCGCAGCTGCCATGCCACCAACACCCGCCTGTAAAATGATGTGGGTTATTTTCTCCTCTTGGATTTGATCAGCTATTTCTTTCATCATGACTGTATAACCTGCCATCGTATACTTAGGTACAATCATATAATCTTTCCAAGCAACATCTTGAACTATTTGCCAATTATTTTCAGTAGACTGTTTTATACATTCAATCAATGATTTTTCATAATTACCTTTTACTTTAACTACATCTGCTCCAAGATTAGACATAGCTTTGCCTCTCGCATCACTTACAAATTCACTAATAAATATTTTGCATTTTAATCCCAATCTTCTTGCTCCCCAGGCAACTGATCTTCCGTGATTACCAGCAGTAGCTGTTGCTACTACTATATCTTTATTTCCTTTGGTTACTTTTTCTACTGCATAAGCTCCACCTAAAGCTTTAAAAGATTTTAAATCAAATCTTTTATTTTCATCTTTATAAAAGATTTTGTTTAAATTTAATTCTTTTGAAAGTTTATTTAAAGAAAGCAGAGGAGTAGGAGAATAACCTTTCCATTTAGAAATGCTCTTATAAGCATCATCAATTTCTTCTGTGGTTAAAGAATTAAGAATTTCTTTTTTATTAAATGAAAAATTTTTATTGTCAGTAAACTCTGTGTATTTCCATTGATGACCGTTAGATAATATAGTCATGCACTAACAATCTAAAGTATTATCTTTTTCCCACTTTGTAACTTCTTTTGTTTTATCAAAACTATCTTTTGACTTGAATTCATTCATTTCTGAACTTCTTAACTTTATGTAACTTTCAACTACATCTTTACCAAAAGCATCATTCATATCTTTATTATTTTTTAATAAATTTAATGATTGCTCAAGTTCATCAGGTAGCTTAGGTAAGTCGGGATATTTAGCGTGGTCTTCATACATATTACAATCTAAAGGTTTGCCTGGATCAACTTTATTTTTTAAACCATATAGACCAGCTGCTAAAACACTTGCTTGCAATAAGTAAGGATTAGCAGAACCATCCATTAATCTTAATTCAAATCTTCCTGGATCAGGAATTCTGATCATGTGTGTTCGATTATTACCTGTATACGAAATACTGCTCGGCGACCACGATGCTCCAGATTTTGTTGGAGGTGCATTTATTCTTCTGTAACTATTGATTGTTGGATTAAAAAATGCAGACAAAGATGATGCATTTTTAATCACTCCACCTAAAAAATTATAGGCCATTTTGCTTAAACCAAGCTTATCTTTTTTATCTAAAAATTTATTTTTATTTCCTTGCCAAACTGATACGTGAGCATGACAACCATTACCAGTTAGATTTCCAAATGGTTTAGGCATAAATGTTGCTCTTAATCCATGCTTTTCAGCAATTGTTTTTACCATAAATTTAAAAAAACTGTGTCTATCAGCTGTTTTTAGACAATCTGAATAATCCCAGTTCATTTCAAATTGTCCATTAGCATCTTCGTGATCGTTTTGATAGGGGCCCCATCCCATTTCAATCATACAATCACAAATTTCCTTAATTAAATCGTACCTTCTCATTAACGCAGATTGGTCGTAACAAGGTTTGGACTGAGTATCTCTGGGATCTGCAATTGAGTTTCCGTCAGGTGAAATTAAAAAATATTCACACTCAACACCTGATTTCATTGTTAAATTTTGTTTTTTTAATTTTTTTATTTGTTTTTTTAACATCACTCTTGGCGATGCATCTACTGGTTTACCATTCATCCATAAATCTGATGCTAACCATCCAACTTCCTTATTCCAAGGAAGCTGAATTAAGCTATCTGGATCAGGAATTCCAAACATATCAGAGTCTGCAGGAGACATATCTAGCCAAGCAGCAAAACCAGCAAAACCAGCTCCTGCATTTTGCATTTCTTTTATTGCATGGGCTGGTACTAATTTTGATCTTAATACACCGAATAGATCTACAAAACTGATTAAAAAATATTTAATTTTTTTTTGTTTAGCAATTTTGAATAAATTTTTTGACATGTGTTAAGTTAACACAATTATCTAAAAAAAGATAAAATAGTTTCTTTATAATAAATTAAATTTACAACAATAATTACAATTATAGCTAGTATTACTCCATACTTAGCTTTAGGAAATGCTACACCTCTCATTTTTGAGGGTCTTAATTCTTCTTTATTATCTTCCATAAATTTAGAACATAAAAAAGGGCGCTACATTTAAGTAGCGCCCAAATTTTAATTTTAATTACCAGTCAGTAATATTACTTTTATGATCGTTAGCACTATGCCTCTTCTTTGCAAGTCTTGAAAGTTCTTCACTTTCAGATTTGGCTGTAAGAACGTGCCAACCAACCCATAAAATAATACCAATAATGACCAGCATTCCCTCTACTGAACCAGCACCAGGATAAACAGCACCCACAACTTCTTCGGCAGGTTTGTTTAAGTGATCGATCCAATTTGTAACTGTTGCCATATTGTATCTCCTTTACCTGGTTGCTGATGAAACTGCTTTTTCATCTTCTTTAGCAGACTCCATCATTTCATAGTCTAATCCAGCTATTTCTACTTCACGTGGGATTCTTAATTTACCCATACCGTTAAGTACTTTAGCTATGATATAGCCTGGTATTAGTCCAAGAACTACGAACATTATTATTGCTCCTAGGAATTGTCCTAATGGGTTAATAGTAGCATAAGTAGTTCCATCCCACATAGCTCCAACACTGTAACCAGACGATGGATAACCATTTAGAACAAAACCACAAATTACTAGACCAACAAATCCAGCATAACCATGTACTGCTACGGCACCAACTGCATCATCAATTTTGAACTTACGTTCAACCCAGTAATGTAGTTTGTATGCAATCACAACACCAATCATACCAATGATCATTGCTTGAATTGGGTGATATAAATCATTTCCAGCTGAAGCACAGATAACACCTGCTAATCCACTTGAGTATGTCCAGAAAGGATCACCTTTAGCAATCCAATAACCTGCTAATAATCCTCCCGATAATGACATCAAGAAGTTAAAAGTAATACCACTAAGTGTAGTAGGGGTTACATAAATGTTTGTAGCTGTCCAATAACTTATACCTTCCATTCCATATTCTGGTCCAAGGTCAAAGATCGGTATGTTACAAGCCGCATAAAATCCCCAGAAACCAGTATAAATTAAAAACAATCCAACTGTAACTAGCCAAGGATTTCTTGGTCCAATGTTTCTTGGCTCACCACTTGACGAGAATTTACCAATTCTTGGTCCTAAAACCATCAGAACACCTAAAGCAAATCCACCTGCGATTGCGTGAATTACTCCTGATGCATACGCATCGTGGTATCCTAAAATTTTAAGCATCCATCCATCAAAGTGCCATCCCCATGCAGCATCTATTGTCCAAAATACAGAACCGATTGCTATGGCTAATATACCAAATGCAAAGGTTGTAATTCTTTCAATGATTGCTCCTGAAACAATAGACGCAGCTGTCCAAGAGAATAAAAGGAATGCAGCCCAGAAGACTCCAGAAATATGGTCTCCTAAGTTAACAGCCATTAATTCACTTGTCGCTGTGTACCATGTAGCACTAAATGCAGATTCATCTGTAATTAGCGCGGTACTTTCATTCATTATTGAAGGTGCTATTCCTGGTCCTGTTGGAAAAGCCCAGTATATCCACCAACCAAAGAAAAACCAAGTTACTGTTACCAAAGGTATCAGCATTGTATTTTTCATAAGAGTATGTTGATGGTGTTTGTATCGAGAAGCCCCAACTTCATACATACAGAATCCGACGTGAATTAAGAACATCAGTACTACTGTCACCCAGTAGTAAAATTCTGTAAATATGGTAGTAAGAGCGCCTAACTGATCAGTCATATTTACTCCATATTAGTTTAAAGAAACCCTATAAAATTTTCTGATTCGATACAAATATAAATAAGATTAAAAACCTAGCATGGACGCTAGGTTTTTAAAAATAATCAACTTTTAATTGAAATATTAAAATTTTAAATAAGCTTTTTTTAAATCAACAAGCGGATGTTTTGGAGACATTTGAAACTTAACCAAAAGTTCTCTTGCAATCATGTCTCTATCTTGCTGATTATTTGGAAGTTTAATTGATTTTGGAATTGTAACCCATCCATTTGCATTTCTACAGAATACTGCAGGCCTGTCTTCTTCATAGCCCATATGTACATCTTCCAACCAATTCAAATCATCCCATCCCATTGCTTCTATGTATTTCTTAAGAAATGGAGTTAATTTAGAATAGTCAGGTAAAAGATTAACATCGTATCGGTAACCAATAGACTGACCAATCATTTTTTCTCTAGCAGTCTCTTTCTTTTTACCTAACTGACCTTTTACCTCTTTTGTTTTTGCTACTTTTTTATTTTTTTTCTTTGGCATAGTTACCTCTATATTTTGTGGTAGTTATCAACACCAACTGTGTAGTTAGTTCCAGCTAATGGAACTTT
>Ga0255764_10001548_pt1 | contig 19456 bp, 21 predicted proteins | sample 071ome_30_FD_179964 | JGI IMG/M metagenome (GOLD analysis project Ga0255764, IMG submission 179964) | Coastal salt marsh microbial communities from the Groves Creek Marsh, Skidaway Island, Georgia - 071406AT metaG (version 2) | ecosystem: Environmental > Aquatic > Marine > Intertidal zone >... | reverse complement strand
GCATTGAAGCCCGTCGGACTTCTTACTCGTGACCCACGTATGGTTGAGCGTAAGAAATTCGGTCAGAAGAAAGCACGTAAGAAATTCCAGTTCTCTAAACGTTAATCGAGATTTAGTATCCAAATGGGCTAGACTCTTTAAAAGGCTACTAGCACATTGCTTACTACGGAAAGTAAACTCAAGAAAATGGCAGTAACAGACAACATCAAAAAACTCATGGATGCAGGTGTTCACTTCGGACACTTGACCCGTAAGTGGAACCCAAACATGGCTCCTTACATCTTTATGGAGCGCAACGGTATCCACGTAATCGACCTACACAAAACAGATGCAAAGCTTGAAGAAGCTACTGAAGCGATGAAAAAAATCGCTGCATCAGGTCGTAAAATCCTTTTCGTTGCAACCAAGAAGCAAGCGAAAGAAATCGTAGCGAAATACGCTGGCGATGTAAACATGCCTTACGCAACTGAGCGTTGGCCAGGAGGTATGTTGACGAACTTCGTAACCATCCGCAAAGCCATCAAAAAGATGCAGAGCATCGACAAGATGAAGGAAAATGGTACGTTCGAAACTCTTTCTAAGCGTGAGCGTCTACAAGTAGACCGTCAGCGTACAAAATTGGAAAAGGACTTTGGTTCTGTGGAAGATATGAATCGCCTTCCTGCTGCCTTGTTTATCGTTGACATCAAGCGTGAACACATCGCTGTAGACGAAGCCATCAAGTTGGGTATCCCGACATTTGCGATGGTAGATACAAACTCGGACCCACGTCGTGTAGATTACGCGATTCCTGCTAACGATGATGCTTCTAAGAGTATCGCAGTTATTTTGGAGCGTGTAACGGCTGGAATCAAAGAAGGATTGTCACAACGTAAGAGTGACAAAGCGGCTGCCGAGCAAACAAAAATCGAAAAGAAAGCAGCGAAGGTTTAATCCGAGCACTTTCTTCTTTAGAATAGATTTTTTCGGAGAGCCGTGAGGATAACCTTTACGGCTCTCTTTTATAATTCAAACACAATTTTAAACTCAATATCATGGCAAACATTACCGCTGCTGATGTAAACAAACTCAGAAAGCAAACAGGTGCAGGGATGATGGATTGTAAAAAAGCTTTGGTTGAAGCTGAAGGCGACTTCGAAGCTGCAATCGACATCCTACGTAAAAAAGGTCAAAAAGTAGCTGCGAAGCGTGCTGATCGCGATGCAGTTGAAGGTGCGGTTATCGCAAAAACTAACGGTTCTGATAAAGGTGTAATCGTGAAGTTATCTTGTGAGACTGACTTCGTAGCGAAGAACGATGATTTCGTTGCTTTGGCAAACAAATTGGCTGATATCGCTTTGGCAACTGGTGTTCAGACTGCTGAAGAATTCGGTGCTGTTGAATTCGAAGGTGGCTTGACTGTTGCTGCGAAATTGCAAGAGCAAACGGGTGTGATTGGTGAGAAGATTGAAGTTGCTGAGCTTGCTACTGTTAGCGCTCCTTACGTTGCTTCTTACATCCACATGGGAAATAAGATCGGTACTTTGGTAGGATTGACTGCTGAAGCTGAAGAAGCAGGTAAGGATGTAGCTATGCAAGCTGCAGCAATGAACCCAGTAGCTTTGAACCGTGATTCAGTTTCTGAAGACGTTATCGCTCGTGAATTGGAAGTAGGTAAAGAATTGGCTCGTCAAGAAGGTAAGCCAGAAGAAATGTTGGACAAGATCGCTGCTGGTCGTTTGAACAAATTCTTCAAGGAGAACACTTTGGTAGACCAAGACTTCATCAAAGATTCTAAGATGAGCGTTGCTAAATACCTAACTAGCGTTCAAGCTGGATTGGAAGTAGTAGATTTCAAGCGCGTATCTCTATAATCTAGAGGAAGCGAAAATTTTAGGAAACGCGCCGGCACCACCGGCGCGTTTTTTTTGTGCTTAAAACGGGGAAAACTCGCACGATTGTCATTGCATAGAGGGGCCTACTTTCGATATATTTGTGTTCAAACCAAAAGAGATGAAATACAATCGAGTGCTCCTCAAACTCAGCGGAGAAGCCCTGATGGGGGAGAAAGATTTTGGTATTGATCCCAAGCGTATCGCAGAATACGCAGAAGAAATCAAGGCCGTAGTTAAGAAAGGTGTCCAGGTAGGTGTCGTGATAGGCGGCGGTAATATCTTCCGCGGCATTAGCGGTGCATCCCAAGGCATGGACCGTGTTCAGGCAGACCACATGGGTATGCTAGCGACCGTCATTAACGGCTTGGCCCTTCAGGGAGCGTTGGAAGCAGCCGGGGTAAATACTCGATTGCAGAGTGCGATTGAAATGGATAAGGTGGCAGAGCCATTTATTCGTCGTCGTGCCATTCGTCATCTCGAAAAAGGCCGTGTGGTCATCTTCTCTGCAGGTACAGGTAACCCTTATTTCACTACTGATACAGGTGCCACCTTGCGTGCGGTTGAGATCCAAGCAGATGTGATTTTGAAAGGCACTCGTGTAGACGGTATTTATACGGCAGACCCGGAAAAGGACGCTACTGCGACTAAGTTTGATTCTTTGAGCTTCAAAGAAGTTTACGATAAGGGATTGAGCGTAATGGACATGACGGCCTTTACCTTGAGTAAAGAAAATGAATTGCCTATTCTGGTCTTTGATATGAACACCCCGGGGAACTTGATGAAGGTGGTGGAAGGGACGCCAGGAGTAGGAACCATAGTAAAGAACTAAATACAGCGGTATGCAAGAAGAGATAGACTTCCTATTTGATGCCACAAAGGACGATATGGAACGAGCGTTGTCTCACATGGAGAAAGCTTTGGTGAAAATTCGTGCGGGACGTGCCAACCCTTCCATGTTGGAGGGTGTGATGGTAGAGTACTACGGTGCGCCAACCCCGTTGCAACAGGTGAGTAATGTCAACACCCCAGATGCTCGTACTATCAGTATTCAGCCTTGGGAAAAGACATTGATTCCTGAGATTGAAAAGGCCATTCTAAATGCTGGTTTGGGTTTCAATCCTATGAACAATGGAGAGAGTGTGATCATTTCTGTACCTCCATTGACGGAAGAGCGTCGTAGAGATTTGGCAAAATTGGCAAAAGCAGAAAGCGAAAACGCTAAGGTTGGGGTACGTGCCGCTCGTAAGAGTGCCATGGACGAATTGAAGAAATTGGGCAACGACGGACTCAGCGAGGACCTTCAAAAAGATTATGAAAACGATATCCAAAAAATGACTGACGAATACAACGCAAAGTGTGATGCGATGTATGCGAAGAAGGAACAGGATATCATGACGGTATAAATGAATTTCGCCTGGGCGTGAACGTCCGGGCGTTTTTTTTGTTGAATTAGTGTTATAACACCAATCTGCAATGACGCTAGAACAAGAGATTCATCAGGAATCTTTCACCTCTGATCAAAGTAAACTCATCGTCAATATCATCTACACGTACAATGTGTTGAAGGGGCGAATCATGGAAGAGTTAAAGGAACACGGCTTGACTATGCAACAGTACAACGTACTTCGCATTGTAAAGGGCAGTGGCTCCGAAGGTGTTACTACCTCTGAGATTCGTGAACGCATGCTCGATAAAATGAGTGATGCCAGTCGTATGGTGGACCGATTAATGGCCATAGGCCTTCTTGAGAAAGTACGCTATAAAGAGGACCGTCGTTTATTCTACATTCACTTGACAGCCGAGGGTGATGCGTTGATTACCTCGCTGGTGAAGAACAGCTTGGTGGAAGATATTGCTTCGTTGGTGCCAACAAAAAACGCCCAGCAGCTCAATACGCTACTGGACGCTTTTCGTTCGTCTATGCAGATGAGTACTAACTCTTCAGATAATTAATCAGGGCTGCAGTTGAGCTGTCGTGCTCGTGCTTGATGCCCGTTCCTGTGAGTTCACTCAATACGGCTTTGGCCAAAACTTTTCCTAGTTCTACGCCCCATTGGTCGTAGCTAAAGATGTTCCAGATATAGCCTTGGATAAAGATCTTGTGCTCGTAGGCTGCGATTAATTGGCCCAAGTGGTAAGGGCTTACTTCGTCCAGTACAATGCTGTTGGTCGGACGGTTTCCTTCAAAGACGCGGTATGGTGCAATGTGCTCCATTTCCTCCTCGCCTAGTCCGGCTTGACGCATCTCAATCTCCACCTCGTTACGAGTTTTTCCTTTCATCAACGCCTCAGTTTGCGCGATGAAGTTTGCAAGGAGAATCGGGTGGTGGTCGGTCAAGCCGTGCAATGGTTTTTTCGCAGCGATGAAATCTGCGGGAATCAAATCAGTGCCTTGGTGGATTAATTGGTAGAAAGCGTGTTGGCCGTTGGTGCCTGGCTCGCCCCAAATAATTGGACCCGTAGCATAGTTCGCCTTCTTACCATTGCGGTCCACATACTTCCCGTTGCTCTCCATATCTCCTTGTTGGAAGTAGGCCGCAAAACGGTTGAGGTATTGATCGTAAGGAAGGATCGCATGGCTTGCAGCGCCGTGGAAGTTGCGGTACCAAATGCCCAAAACGGCCATCATTGCAGGGATGTTCTTGTCCCAAGCCTCGTTAGCAACGTGCTTGTCCATCGCATGCGCCCCGTTCAAGAAAGCTTGGAATCCTTGGTACCCGATGGCCAAAATCACAGGCAATCCGATCGCTGACCAAACGCTATAACGTCCGCCAACCCAGTCCCAGAAACCGAACATGTTGTTGGTATCAATTCCAAATTTTGAAACGCCGTCTGCGTTTGTGCTCACTGCAACGAAGTGCTTCGCTACATCAGATGGTGCGCCGCCCTCTGCCAAGAACCATTCCTTTGCACTGTGTGCATTTTTCATGGTTTCCTGTGTGGTGAAGGTCTTAGAAGCAATGATGAATAGGGTGGTTTCGTGGTTGACTTTTTTCAAGACTTCCCACAAATCTGCGCCGTCTACGTTGGCCACAAAGTGGAAGTTCATCTCTTCAGTAACGAAAGGCTTCAAAGCGTTGATGACCATGCGCGGGCCTAGGTCGCTACCGCCGATACCAATGTTTACCACATCGGTAATGCGCTTTCCAGTACATCCTTTCCAGGCTCCCGAGCGGACATCATTGCTGAAGGCGGCGAGCTTTGCCCAAACCGCCTTAACGTCCGGCATCACATCCTTGCCGTCCACTTCGATGGCGTTACCGCTCATATTGCGAAGGGCGGTATGCAGTACTGCGCGGCCTTCTGTCACGTTGATTTTCGCTCCGCTTTGTTGTTGTTGAATGGCCTCGCGAACGCCCGCCTCATCCAGCAATTCTTGGAACAAAGTGAAGGTCTCAGAACCAAAGATGTTCTTGGAGTAATCGAACAATATGCCGTCCCATTTGATATTATATTTAGAGAAGCGCTCGGGATCTTCGAAGAAACGCGTTTTTAGGGTGCGTTTATCTTTTTTATAGTTCTCTTGTAGCTTCTTCCAAGTCTTTAACTCAGTGGGATTTATATTCTTAAGCATGATGTGTTCGTATAATTCTCGGCAAATTTACCATAAGTGGAATGATTTTACGGGGTCTTTCCTATCTTCCCACTCTTATTTACACAAATTTCATGTTGACATTCAAAAGTAAAAGTGAATTCCAGTCCGAAGTAAGGAAAAGAGTCCGCGCTTATTTTAAAGAAAATCAGAAATCCATGCTGGCCGATTACCGCTACTATTTCAAGGCGGTGGCTAACTTAGCCCTATACCTGGTACCTTTTGTCCTATTCTTAATGGGATATCAGAGCTTTGGTATGACGACTCTGCTTTGGACCATCACTGGTCTAGGTATGGCAGGCGTCGGGATGAACCTCATGCACGATGCACTGCACAATACGGTAACAAGAAACGAATGGATCAACCGTAAAATTGGGGCGTCTATTTACATGCTTTCGGGCAATTCATACACTTGGCGCGTGCAGCACAATATGAAGCATCACACGCACACGAATGTGGATGGCCATGATGACGACATCGAGACCGGAAACATGTTCAGATTCCACCCGGGTCAGGAGTTGAAGGCGAAGCATAAGTACCAGCATATTTACGCGCCATTTGCCTACACTTTGATGACATGGAAATGGTTGTTGGAGAAAGATTTCAAACAAGTGATCAACTATAACAAAAGCGATCTATTCAAAGCGAAAGATCAAAGTTTAGCAATGGTTTGGACCAAGCTGATTGTAGGTAAAGGATTCCATTTCGCAGTGTTTTACGCCTTGCCCATGCTTTTAGGGGCGCCATGGTATATGGTACTTTGGGGCAACTTCGTAATGCACGTGGTGGCAGGATTTATTTTATCCATTACGTTCCAATTAGCTCACGTAGTCGACAAGGCAGAATTCCCAACAGAGGAGGAGGTGAAAGAATCCTCGTTGTTGGAGCACCAGTTGAAAACAACCGCAAACTTTGCTACGAAGAACTGGTTGGTAACATGGTATACGGGAGGGTTGAACTTCCAAGTGGAGCACCATTTGTTCCCTACCATCAACCACGTACACTATCCAAAGATTGCGGAGATTGTGCGTAAGACAGCAGCTGAGTTCCAGTTGCCATACAACGAATACAAAACAACCATTGGCGCAATCAAGGGACACTTCCGTCACCTGCGTAACATGGGTATGCAACCTGCGTAAGTAGGATATGAGCAAATAAAAAAAGGGCGACCCGCAGGGTCGCCCTTTTTTGTGCGCTGCAGCGCTAAAATTTTTACTTACCCGTTAATGGCAACCACATCGTCTACCAAGGTCGGCAACATCTTTTGAAGGATGCTGAGGATGCCGTTTTTCAACGTCATGGTAGAAGAAGGACAGCCGGAACAAGCGCCCTGAAGCTGTACTTCAACGATTTTGTCCTTGTAGCCCATGAAGGCGATATTTCCACCGTCTTGTGCCACGGCAGGCTTGATGTACTCTTCCAAAATATCTACGATGCGTTGCTCCACCTCGCCGAGATCTTCCGGGCGAAGGGCCGGTGTGCCATCTTCTTCCGAGGGGCTTTCTTGTGTAGGAGATAATTGGTCCTCATGAACAGCTACCCCCCCGTCCTTAAGAAACTCAGTGATGAAGATGCGGACTTCCTGTGCGACATCGTCCCATTCCACGATATCGTACTTCGCAATGGCGATGTAGTTACCGGAGATGAAGACCTCTTTCACAAAGGGGAAGTGGAATAATTTGGTCGCAAGCGGCGATGGCTTGGCCTCATCAATGTTTCTAAACTCGGCGGAATCTGTTTGCAACAACATCTTGTTGCTGACGAACTTCATGACCTTAGGATTTGGGGTCATTTCGGCATATATGCTCACTGGTACGCGTTTGATATCCATGATGTGGGGTTGTTTGTCACGACAAAGGTACGGGGTAAAAGCCGCAAAGTGTACATTTGAAATCAGAACCTTATATGCGCAATGTATGGCAGTGATTAAACCCTTATTAGGTCATTCTCCGGAATTTGGGACCAATTGTTTTCTAGCGGAGACCGCCGTTGTAATTGGCCAATTCAAATGCGGCGACGGCTGCAGCTTTTGGTACGGCAGCGTCGTGCGCGGCGATGTGAACAGCATCACTTTCGGCCATAAGGTCAACGTGCAGGACAACGCCACCGTGCACTGCACCTACGAGAAATTCCCCACCGTGGTGGGCAACAATGTGAGCATTGGCCACAACGCCATTGTGCACGGCTGCACCATCGAGGACAATGTGCTCATCGGCATGGGCGCTATCGTCATGGACGACTGTGTGGTCGGTGAGGGATGTATCGTGGCGGCCGGATCGGTCGTGACCCAAGGAAAGAAATTGGCCCCGGGAACGCTGTGGGCGGGGGTGCCGGCGAAAGAAATTGGCCCCGTACCCGAACGCCTACTCAAAGAGGAAATCGAGCGCATTGCCAACAACTATTTAAAATACAGCTCCTGGTACAAAGACGATGAGTAGTTATTTGAGTTTTGAATCGGAACGCCTCTACCTACGTCCGACCACCGAAGAAGATGCCGCCCTCGTGCTGGCCATTTTAACCGCCCCGAAAGCCCTGAAATTTATTGGCGACCGCAACCTCCACAACGAGGAAGATGCCCGGGAATACATCCGTCAGCGCGCCCTACCACAACTGCGCGAGCGCGGCTATGCGAACTACACGCTCGTGACCAAAGAAACGGGAACCAAGGTTGGGGTTTGTGGATTGTACGTGCGTCCAGATTTGGAGCTCATTGACTTGGGCTACGCACTGCACCCGGACCACGAAGGCCAAGGCTATGCCCGCGAGGCCTCAAAGCGCATCATGCAAGCCGCAAAAGAGCGCTTTGGCCAGCTGAAACTCAGCGCCATCACCCACGGCGAAAACACTGCGAGCATCAAAGTACTCGAAGCGCTAGGGTTCACACATCAAGGCCAAAAATCCGTGGCAGGATACGACGGTCCTTCTGAATATTTCGAGGTAGAATTATAGTCCGAGCTTGAGCTTCAGGTTGCCCAACATGGCAGCTGTCATCGCTTCAAGATCGTATTTCGGGGTCCAGTTCCAATCTGCCTGCGCCGCACTATCGTCAATACTAGCCGGCCAACTGGCCGCAATATTCTCGCGGAAATCCGGCACACAGTCCATCTCGAATCCTTCAATGTGCCCCGCAATACTCGCGGCAATGGTCACTGGATCAAAGCTGATGCCCGCCAAATTGTAGCTGTTGCGCACCTTCACTTGTTCCGTCGGTGCCTCGGTGAGCTCAATGGTTGCGCGAATGGCATCATCCATGTACATCATCGGCAGAGTACGGTGCTCGGATAAAAAGCTCGTGTATCTACCTTTTTCCAAGGCCTTGTAATAGATCTCGACAGCATAATCTGTGGTCCCACCGCCCGGTTGAGATTTCCAAGAAATGAGTCCAGGGTAGCGGATGGAACGCACGTCCACGCCGTACTTATTGAAGTAGTATTCACACCAACGCTCGCCCGCAAGCTTGGAGATGCCGTACACAGTAGAGGGCTCCATAATGGTTTGCTGCGGGGTATGTTCTTTCGGCGTCGTCGGTCCAAAAACGGCAATGGAGCTGGGCCAAAAAATCTTTTGAATCACACCTTCACGGGCCAATTCCAATACGTGGAGCAAGCTTTGCATGTTCAGGTCCCAAGCCTTCATCGGGAATTTCTCCCCGGTAGCGCTGAGCATGGCCACAAGGTGGTATACGGTGTGGACTTTGTATTGTTCACATACCGCGCGCAGGGCATCCGCATCGCTAGCATCTAGGATTTCAAAAGGGCCATCTTGGAGTTCGTCTAGGTCACTGCGACGAATGTCTGAGGCAACGATCTTATCGGCGCCATATTTATCGCGTAAGGCGAGGGTTAATTCGGTACCAATTTGGCCGCAGGCGCCGAGAATTAGAATGGTTCCGCTCATGTTCTGTGATGATAATGATCAGATTTGGGTAGCTCAAAGATAACTTATCTTTGCCCTACAAATTAAGACCCCATGGATCCAAATTCAGGAAAACGCACATTGGCGAATAAATTGAGTCGAGAGGAGCTCTTGGCAAAATTGGAAGCGGAAACCTTTGAACGTAAAACACTCTCGTTTTACAAATATGTCATCATTCAAGATCCCAAAGCGCTTCGCGACGAGCTCTTCGCGCAGTGGAGTGAGTGGGATTGCCTTGGCCGCATTTATGTGAGCCGCGAGGGCATCAACGCCCAGATGAACGTACCTGCCCACCACTGGGAAGCCTTCGAACAACACCTCCACGGCATGGATTACTTTAAGGACGTGCCGTTCAAGATGGCTGTGACCGATAAAACCGACGGGAAATCTTTCCTCAAGCTCATCATCAAGGTGCGCGACCAAATCGTGGCTGACGGGCTCCAACCGGAAGATTACGACGTGACCGACGTAGGTGCCCACCTCACAGCAAAGGACTGGAACGACGCCATCGAAAATCACGATCCTGTTATCGTGGACATGCGCAATCACTATGAAAGCGAGATCGGCCACTTTGAAGGGGCCATCCTGCCGGAAGCTGAAACCTTTCGCGAAGAACTGCCCATGGTCCTAGAAAAACTCAAAGGCCAAGAGGACCGCAAGATCCTGCTGTACTGTACCGGCGGAATTCGTTGTGAAAAGACCTCAGCCTACCTCAAGCACCACGGCTTTAAAGATGTGAACCAACTTCACGGGGGCATCATCGATTATGCTCGCCAAATAGATCAGGAAGCATTGCCAAATAAATTCCATGGGATCAACTTCGTGTTCGATGAGCGCCTCGGAGAATGCATCTCAGACGAGATCATTTCAGAATGCCACCAGTGCGGCCAACCTTCCGCCACCCACGTAAATTGTGCCAACAAGGCCTGTAACCTCCTCTTTATCCAGTGCGAGGCCTGTGCAGAGAAAAACGAAGGGTGCTGTACGCCGCAATGTGTCGAAATCATCCACCTGCCCGAAGAAGAGCAAGCGGAAATTCGTCGCAAGGCCAAGGAGACCAAAAGATTTCACAGACATACCAAAGTTGATTTGCGAAATGCCTTTTCGCAGCAGTAACTTAACCACAGAAACAACAGACACAGAACCACCATGCAAGATAAAAGAGACGAACTGTCACGTCTACGGGAAGAGAGTACCAAGGGCGGCGGTGAGAAACGCATAGAAGCCCAGCACGCGAAGGGGAAATTGACCGCTCGCGAGCGCATTCACTTCCTTCTCGATGAAGGGAGTTTTCAGGAGATGGGTGCCCTAGTCACCCACCGAAGCAACCTTTTCGGTCTGGACAAGCAAAAGATTCTAGGCGACGGAGTGGTTACCGGTTACGGGACGGTAAATGGCCGATTGACCTACGTATATGCGCAAGACTTTACGGTGTTGGGCGGTTCCCTAGCGGAAGCCCATGCCGAGAAGATTGTGAAAATTATGGAGCTGGCCATGAAAACGGGTGCGCCGGTGATCGGTTTGAACGATAGTGGTGGTGCGCGCATTCAAGAGGGCGTAGTATCCCTCGGCGGGTACAGCGACATCTTTTACCGCAACGTTCAAGCCTCAGGAGTCATTCCCCAATTATCTGCCATGATGGGCCCTTGTGCCGGCGGTGCAGTGTATTCGCCTGCCTTGACAGATTTTGTCATGATGGTAGAAGATACCTCGTACATGTTTGTGACGGGCCCGAATGTGGTGAAAACTGTGACCCACGAGGAGGTGACTTCAGAGGAATTGGGCGGTGCTAGTACCCACGCCACAAAAAGCGGGGTGACGCATTTTACCTACCCCAATGAAGTAGCCTTGATCAATGGTCTCAAGCGATTGTTGAGCTACCTCCCGCAAAACTGCGACGAGGAGCCGCCGGTATTAGCTTACGAGCCGGGCGATGAAATGCGCATGGGGCTTAAAACTATCATACCGGACAATCCGAACCAGCCTTATGACATTAAAGAGGTTATTGCCGATATCGTCGATGCCGATTCCTTCCACGAAGTTCACCGCGACTTTGCCGAAAACATTGTGGTCGGCTTCGCCCGACTGGCAGGAAAGAGCGTTGGTATAGTGGCGAATCAACCCGCCTACCTCGCTGGAGTACTGGACATTCACGCTTCCACTAAGGGTGCGCGATTTGTCAGATTCTGTGATGCCTTCAACATTCCGCTGTTAGTCTTAGAGGATGTGCCTGGGTTCTTGCCGGGTACGGACCAAGAATGGAACGGCATCATTACCAATGGCGCCAAACTATTGTATGCCTTTAGTGAAGCCACCGTACCTAGAATTACGGTGATCACGCGCAAGGCCTATGGCGGTGCTTACTGTGTGATGAACTCGAAGCAGATCGGGGCGGACATGAACTTCGCTTGGCCGACCGCGGAAATCGCGGTGATGGGTGCCAAGGGGGCCTCAGAAATTATTTTCCGCAAGGAGATTGCCGAAGCGGAGGATTCAGGGGCCAAATTGCTGGAGAAGGAGGCCGAATACGCCGAAGCTTTTGCCAATCCATATCGCGCAGCACACCGCGGGTATGTGGATGAAGTCATTCTCCCTGAAGAAACGCGTGAGCGCTTGATTCGCGCCTTTGCCATGTTGGAAAACAAGGCAGTGAAACTTCCTAGAAAGAAACACGGAAACCTCCCGCTCTAATGTGGATTGATACCCATTGTCATTTGTATGATAGCTCATTGGTGGAGCGTCAGCAGGAGGTGCAGCAGCGCGCCTTGGATGCGGGTATTCACGAAATTCTGTTGCCGAATATCGACGTGCACAGTGTGCCTAAAATGAAGGAGGCAGTGGACCAATTTCCCGAGCTCACTGTCCGCCAAATGATAGGGTTGCATCCCTGTTATGTGAAGGAGGATTACAAAAGCCAATTGGACACCCTAAAAGCTGCTTACGAATCTGAACCGGATCGATTTTGTGCAGTGGGTGAGATAGGTTTGGACCTGTATTGGGACAAAACCACCTTGGACATTCAGATCGATGCGCTCAATACCCAGCTGGATTGGAGTGTCGAGTGGAACCTGCCCATCGCCCTCCATGTGCGAAGCAGTTTCAAGGAGCTCTTTCCAGTCCTCGAGGCAGCGCAGGAGCGCCATGGAGGAAAGCTTCGTGGGGTCTTTCATTGCTTCAGTGGCGGGAAGAAACAAATCAATCGGGCATTGCGCCTTGGCGAGTTTTACTTCGGCCTCGGAGGGGTCATCACCTACAATCGCAGTGCGACCGACCCCGTGGTTCGTGGCATTCCACAGGATAGAATCTTATTGGAAACGGATGCGCCTTATTTGACCCCAACCTCGTTCAAGGGGCAGAAAAATGAGCCTGCCTTCATGGCTGAGGTAGCCCAAACGGTGGCGGAAATCTTGGAGATGGACGAAGCGGAATTGGCCCCAAAACTTGCAGCAAATACTCGTAACTTGTTTGGATAGTATGCGTAAGATTTGCCTCATATACACCGGCGGTACCATCGGGATGAAACAGAATCCAAACGGCAAGTTGGCACCTGTGGATTTCGATCAGTTGCGTGCGTCCATTCCCGCATTGGCGTTGCTGCCTATTGAGCTGGATGTAGTAACCGTGGACAAGCCGGTGGACAGCTCTGAGATGCAGCCGGAGGGTTGGATAGATTTGGTCGAGCGCATTGAAAAGCATTACAAGGATTACGACGGATTCGTGCTCTTGCACGGTACAGACACTATGGCCTATACCGCGAGTGCGTTGAGTTTTTTGATTCAAGGATTGAAAAAACCGATCATCATTACGGGATCACAATTGCCGGTGGGTGTGTTGCGCACTGACGCTACAGAAAATCTGCTCAGTGCCTTGGAGTTTGCTGCTATGGAGCGCGATGGGGAGGCACTGATTCAAGAGGTCTGTATCTATTTCGAATACAAATTATACCGGGGCAACAGGGCGTATAAGCGTTCATCTAATGAGTTTGATGCCTTTAGTTCGCCCAATTATCCTGCATTGGCGGAAAGCGGGGTGCGCATGAGCGTATACGATGAGTTGTTGTGGAAACCCGTGGAATCTGTGCTTCGGTTCCAGAAACAGGTGGATGCCTCCGTGGGAGTCGTGACACTATACCCTGGTCTAGATTTTACAAGGGTGCCGGTATTGGACGATTGGAAAGTGGTCTTACTGCGCACTTTTGGCGCTGGAAACGCACCAAATACCCCTGCGTTCATCGATTTTTTACAGCGCTGCGAGGAGGGTGGCGTTCAGATCATCAATACCTCACAATGTGTGAGCGGTCGAATTGTACCCGGACTGTACGATAGTTCATCGGCTCTAGAGCAATTTAACACGTTGAGCGCCAAGGATATGACCTTTGAGAGCGCCTTGGTGAAAGCCATGGTGTTGTTGGGGCAGAATGTGGGCCGAGATGAATTTGCCGTTAAGTTTTCCGAGAGTATGTCCGGAGAATGCGCTTAGTGCAGTAAGAACATCATTTTTTTGTATTTTCGGCCTCGCGTGCAATAAGTGCTGTATAAAGTACACTTGCTCGCATAACTCTAAACATTTGTATTTAAACAATTAGAAAAATGAAAAAAGCACTCTCTTTGCTTGCTATCGTTGCCCTTTCATTGGGTACCGTTAATGCCTATGCTTCAGAAGATACTACGGCTACAGAAGAAGTAGCAGAAACTGTTGCTACTGAAACTATGGATTCTGCTGATGCAGCTGTTGATTCTGCTGCAGCTACTACAGATTCTGCCGCTACAGAAGAAGCTCCGTCAGAAGAAGCTGCTGTTGAAGAAGCACCAGCTGAAAAAGGATTCACCCAGATTTTGAAAGAAAAATTCATCGAAGGTGGTGCATTCTTTATGTCGTTCGTATTGTTGGCCTTGGTACTAGGTTTAGCATTGGTTATCGAGCGTATCATTTACTTGACTTTCGCTCAAACCAACACTGAAAAATTGTTGGAAGAAGTGGAAGGCGCGTTGAACAACGGTGGTGTTGAAGCTGCTAAAGAAGTTTGTCGCAACACTCGTGGTCCAGTAGCAACCATCTTCTTCGAAGGCTTGGATCACTACGACGAAGGCTTGGATATGGTAGATAAGTCTATCATGAGCGTAGGTTCTGTAGAGAACGGAAAATTGGAGAAAGGTGTTTCTTGGATTTCTTTGTTCATCGCTTTGGCACCGATGCTTGGTTTCATGGGTACGGTAATCGGTATGATTGGTGCCTTTGATGCAATCGAAGCAGCTGGTGATATCAACCCTTCATTGGTAGCGGGTGGTATTAAAGTAGCACTTTTGACTACAGTATTTGGTTTGATCACTGCGATCATCCTTCAAATTTTCTACAACCTTATCGTAGCAATGATCGACGGTATCGTGATCAAGATGGAAGATGCTTCTATCTCTTTCATGGATATGTTGGTTGAGTACAACAAGAAAAACGCGTAATTCAGATGCTTAGTAAACTTCCATTAATTGGACGTGTCCTAGGCATTGGGCTCGGTTTGGTAGGCGTGGTGCTTTTCATCATGGTTGCCGTAAACGAGAACAACGCTCCTGGATTTGTGTCCTTCGGAATGATCTCTACCATTCTTGGTATTATCATTGCCGTATTGAGCTTTGTACTCGCCCTAGTTGTAAATCCTCAAGGTATTAAGGGTGTAGGTATTGGACTTGCTGCCATCCTAGTGATCGGTTTGATCTCTTGGTTCACGGCAGACGGTTCAGATTTTAATGAATATAAAGACGTTACAGAAGCCACGTCAAAAGCGTCAAGCGCAATGTTGACTTCGTTCTACATTTTGTTCTCAGGAGCAATTTTGGCTGTAGTATACTCGTTGGTTTCACGCGTAACTAAATAAGGATCGTTATGGCAAGAAATAAAAGAGCCATACCAGAAATCAACGCCGGATCGATGGCAGACATCGCTTTCTTGTTGTTGATCTTTTATCTAGTAACCACTACCATGGATACGGATAAGGGGATTAACAGAAAGCTGCCTCCATTTGACGAGGAACTTGTTGAAGATCCACCTCCAATCAAGGAGCGCAACATCTTTACCGTATTGGTAAACTCAAACGACCAGTTGCTTGTAGAAGACGAATACTTACAGATTTCGGAACTACGTGCAAAAGCGATGGAGTTCATTGATAACAACGGTGATGGATCTTGTGAGCACTGTCAAGGTTATAAGATTTCGACTAGTTCGGACAATCCAGACAAGGCAGTTGTTTCCTTACAGAATGACCGCGGTACTTCATATGGTATGTATGTTAAGGTTCAGAACGAACTGGTTGCAGCGTATGAAGATTTGCGTGAACGCTACGCTCAAGAGAAGTTTGGTCGTTCATACCGCAGCATGGATGGAGAAGAGGATAAAGAGATCTTGAAAGAAATCAAGTTGGCGTATCCACAGAAGATTTCTGAGGCTGAACCTTTAAATATTGGTGGATAATGGCGGTAATTAAGAAAAAGAAGGACAAGGCGTTGCCGGCGGTAAATACCTCGGCACTTCCGGATATTGTTTTCATGTTGCTGTTCTTCTTCATGGTTGCTACGGTAATGCGTGAAGTAGATTTGAAAGTGACGGTAAACAAGCCGCAAGCCACGGAAATTCAAAAATTGGAGCGCAAGTCGTTGGTGACTTACATCTACGCTGGTGCCCCACGTGTGAAGTACCAAGATAAATTTGGTCGTTCTCCACGTGTCCAATTGAATGATGCATTCGCTTCTTTGGACGATATCCAACCGTTCGTTATTCAAGAGCGTGAGCAGAAATCAGAAGAAGATGCAGCAATGATGACTATGTCTATCAAGGCCGATAAAACGGTAAAGATGGGTCTCATTACAGATATCAAATTGCAATTGCGCAAAGCGCAAGCGTTGAAGATCAACTATAGTTCGAACCAGCCTAAGGACGTGGAAGCGTTGTACAGCTCAGAGAACTAGAAGCAAAGAGAATCGCTAGTATAGGCGAGAAAGCCGGCCCTTTGGGTCGGCTTTTTTTATGCCTTGCGTTGAGTATACATGGCGTAGAGGCCTGCCAAGACGAGAATTGGGCCCGCATAAGACCATGTCGAACCTGCCATGACACTTTCCTCCAACAAGCTTCCGTTGTTCAGATACGCGCTGCTTAGGGCCGTTGCATTATTTATGAAATGCAGCCCTATGGGCACCCAGATGGAACCCGTCCAATGCTTGAGGTAGCCGAATACCATCCCCATAAATAATATAGGCAGGACGCTCAGCGGCTGCATGTGTCCCACAGCGAAGAAAAGCGCAGTACCTGCGATCGCAATATGGTGGTTGAATTTTTGTCCAAGCAAACCCTGCACTGCGCCGCGAAAGAACAGTTCCTCACCAACTGCCGGTACCACGACCATGATCAATGCATTGGCTAATAACGTCGTTGGTACCATATCGCGCAGGAGAATATCTAGGGCAAGTTTGACCGTCGCCTCTTGCGCTTTTAGATCTTCCACCCAAGGAGCCTCGGGCAGCAGCACCATGTTTAGATGTGCAAGGGCATCAATGGTGAAGAAGGAGCCCGCAATAATGAGCAACAACGCCCCCCATCCCGACGGGGTTATTCTTGCGCCCCGCCACCCTAAAAATTCTTGAGGAGAAGATTTGCTCCACCACATCAGCACCAGCGGCGGAACTAAAAAGACCCCTAAGCTGTTGGTCAGTTGTAACCAACGCATGGCGCCGGGCTCAGATAGGTTGTTGTAGGCGGCGGTTGCAATGATGAATCCGATGCCTCCAACTAGGAGTGAGCTGAGAATAATGACCAGAATAAAAGAAGCCGCAATTCTTACAGGGCTCCATGAAGGGTGGTTTTGCATCGGGTTGTATTTTTGCAGTGATGGTAAAGATAGGAGATATAGAGATTGGTGAATTCCCCCTGTTGCTCGCGCCCATGGAGGATGTGAGTGATCCCCCGTTCCGCAAGCTTTGTAAGGATCACGGGGCTGATGTGATGTACACCGAATTCATTTCCTCCGAAGGGCTTATTCGCGATGCTGCGAAGAGCGTCAAGAAATTGGACTTCTACGAATACGAGCGTCCCTTGGGCATACAAATCTTTGGGAATGAGATTGAAAGTATGCGTCTGGCAGCCGCCATCTGTGAAGAATCAAATCCGGACATCATAGATATTAACTACGGTTGTCCTGTAAAGAATGTGGCTTGTAAAGGTGCTGGTGCAGGGATCCTACAGGATATTCCGAAGATGGTCAAGATGACTGCGGAGATTGTCAAAGCGGTCAACAAGCCTGTAACGGTAAAAACTAGATTGGGCTGGGACGAGAATACCAAATACATAGTGGAAGTTGCAGAGCGCCTTCAAGATGTGGGTATTCAGGCCATCTCCATTCATGGTCGTACGCGCAAGCAGATGTACAAAGGAGAGGCGGATTGGACCTTGATCGCCAAGACTAAGAACAACCCGCGTCTACACATTCCTGTTTTCGGGAACGGCGATGTGGACAGTGGACCGAAGGCGCTCGAATACAAGAACAAATACGGCGTTGATGGCATTATGATCGGCCGCGCGAGTATTGGATATCCTTGGATCTTTGACGAGATCAAATACTTCCTTGAACAAGGCGTGGAGGCTGCTAAGCCTACGGTAGAGGAACGTGTAGCTGCCGCTCGTGAGCACTTTGAGATGAGCTTGAAGTGGAAAGAAGAGCGCTATGCAGTGATGGAAACCAGAAAGCATTACACGAATTATTTCCGTGGATTGACGCACTTTAAGCCTTACCGTTCACGATTGGTCACCTTAGAAGATCCGCAAGAAGTATTGGCGACCTTAGATGAAATTGAATCTGAGTACATTGCCAAATACGGCAACGATCAAAACGAACTGTTGATCGGTTAGTCCCTCACCACATTCTTCGTAGACCAGGCGCTCATCAAAGTGCCTATAACCAGTACGATTAAGGTCGTAAGCACCACATGTGAAAGTTTTAGTGTCACTGGATAGAATTCCTGAACATAGCCCGAGCCGAGGGTGATGAGACCGACCTGTTGTTGAAGTACAATCAAGAGGATGGCAAGGGTCATCCCTAAGGCCCAACCCGCAACGACAATGTACATGCCGTTGGTGAAGAATAGTTGACGTAATTGGGCATTCGAGGCACCCATGGACCATAAGGTGCGGATATCATTATCCTTTTCAAGGGCGATGATGGTCAATGCGCTCACCACTCCGAAACTAGCCAAGAATACCACAAAGGCAAGGATGGCAATGACGACCAGTCGTTCGGATCGCATGACCTTGAACAAGGTAGCTTCTTGCTCGAGTCTATCCGCCACGATCACGCGATCGCCGAAGTGATTTTCAATGGAGGTTCTCAATGCCTTTTCCTCAGAATATACCTCTAGATAAGAGGGATGTATGGCGCCGGTGAATTCTTGGACCCATTGACGCGGGGCAATGACTTTATTCGCATCGTAATCCGGTTGCACCGTGTGAATAGCCGTCACAAAGACATTCTTGGCCTGCACTGCATCGCTCAAGTTCAGGGCGTTGGTAGAAGCGTTGATTTTTGGCAGGTAAACGGTAATGATGGGCGGCGGATTGGTATTTGAAATCCCCAAATGGTAAGCCACTCCCGCTCCCAATCGAAGGGTATTGCCTCCAAGGTCGAGTGCCGGATCGGCTTGAGTCAGCATGTGTTGGTCTAAATGGTGTTCCCTTTCGTATTCCATCGAACTGCCCAACAAGTAAGCAATGTGTTGATGGTCTCCTTGTGCCAAGAGCACGCGCTGCTCAAAAACAGGCTCGAATACTGAAGCGGGGTAGTGGGCGGCTTCGTTGGAAATGAAAGCAGAATCTTCCGCGTTAAGTTCTAAATATTGCCCGGTCGCAGGACTGATTTTCAGGGCGGGATTCGCATGCTCGTACTGGCTGGCAACTAAATCTTCCAGCCCGGCGAAAGCACTGAGCACCACTGCCATGGCCGCAGTACCTAAGGATAGTCCAATCAACGCAGTAAGCGACATCAGACGGATAGCACCTAATCTTCCCTTGGAAAAGAAGTATTTACGAGCGAGATAGGTGC
>Ga0255764_10001546_pt1 | contig 19461 bp, 16 predicted proteins | sample 071ome_30_FD_179964 | JGI IMG/M metagenome (GOLD analysis project Ga0255764, IMG submission 179964) | Coastal salt marsh microbial communities from the Groves Creek Marsh, Skidaway Island, Georgia - 071406AT metaG (version 2) | ecosystem: Environmental > Aquatic > Marine > Intertidal zone >... | reverse complement strand
CGATCGAGGCGGGGGACTCGACCGATCGACCGGGTGTTGGTGACGGTGGTCAAAAGCGGAAGGAAGGAATATGGACCGTCAACAGAAGAGCCGAACGCGAACGAACGGACGCGGTACCGACGACGGATGGGGACGACGGAGGACGACGACGACGACGACGACGACGACGGGGGGTTACAGACCCTCGGGACGGGCGACGTCGCTCGGGATTCGACGCTCGGCGGGGACGGCGGTGATGGAGGAGGACGAGGACGAGGCGGGCGACGACGACGGGCCAAAAATACAACGGCGTCGGGGCGGAAGGGAGACGGATGACGGTGGTGGCGACGGGGGAGGGCGGTTGGCGACGCGACGAAAACGCGGTGGTGATGATAAGGATTCTCGAGGGGTTTCGGTCGTCGACGGTGGGGAGATGGCGCGAAGACCGGTGCGATCGATCGTTGGACGCGCGCCGAGTCGGTTGGCGTCGCGGGGTCCGACGAGACGCGCGGGGTCGGGATCGACGGCGGTAACGACGACGATAAACCGACGGGATTCGTCGGAGAAACGAACCGGTCATAATTATGGTCGTTCCGCGCCGATGTTGACGTCGACGACGACGCCTGCGTACGAGATGACCCTGGCGAGAGAGATGGACGCGGGCGACGCCGAATCGCTCGATTGCGCCGTGACGCGCGCGTATCGAGGTTTAGTTTCCGATTACCCCCGGGCCGAACGCACGCTTCGCATGATTCAGAGGTATCAAGAGGATAGATTGAAGCGTTTACTCTGTTATGAGCGCGACGCGGACGCTTTACAAGAGGAACGCGATGCTTTAAAGTCAGCGTACGAGCTCGTCGTGTGCGAACGCGACGAAGCCAATTCCATCAGAGAGCGCGCGCGAAACGCCGAGAGCGACGCCAATCGACGACTCAAGGCGATCAAGATTCAATACGACAAGGCCAAGGAAGAGTCAAAGAGATTGGCTGTGATCATTTCAAAGGTGCACGCCGGGGAGATTTCCGTGGATGAGCTCGGAGAAGTCGCTCGCGCCGCGCTCGGTTGACTCGACTGAACCGACTGACCGACTCGTCGACCCTCACTCTTCACCTCGCACACGTCACCGCGCGTGTGAACCCACCGACGTTTACACCGAACGATTCGATGAGTCTCACCAACGCCGCCGCGTCGGTACTACCGATCGTCGCGCGCGCGTCGACGACGCGGACGAAACGCTCGAGCGTCGTTCGTCGTCGCTCGAGCGTGCTCGCGCGCGCCGCATCCGCTGAACGCGTCGAGAAAATCCGCGCCACCGGTCTCTCCTTGGACGTCTTTGACGGCGCGGAGATTGAGCGCGGTGTCGCGGCGATGCGATCGATCGATCCCGACGCGTTCGCGTCCGCCCCGGACTGGTTGCTCGCGTGGTTTCTGCGCGATCGAAAGCTCGACGCGGATAAGGCGAGCGACAAGGCAAAAAAGTATCTCGAGTGGCGCGCGAACGAGGGGTACGACGACCTCGATACCCCGGCGGTGGCGGAAGAGGCGGCGACGAAAAAGGCGGTTTTGCTGGAAGAGCGCGACGTGTGCGGAAGACCCGTCGTATACGTGACGCTGACGCGTCACGAGGTGGAAACGCGCGAGCTCGAGCGCACGTGTAAGCTATGCGTCAAGCTCGTCGATGAAGCGCTCGAGCGATTGCGCGCCGAGGGTGAGGGGGCGAACGAGACCATCATGTGTGTCTTCGATCTCAGAGGGTTTACGATGAAAAATGCGGATATCGATTTCGTCAAGTTTTTCATAAAGTGCATCTTTGACTACTTTCCAAAGCGCATTTCGCAGGTGCTGTTGATTGAACCCCCGTGGGTGTTCACGCCGGTTTGGCAGATCATCAAGCCTCTCATGGGAAAATATGCAGCTTTGGTCAAGCAAGTCAAGGCGAAGGAGGCCAAGGAGTTTTTCGCCGACGAGAGCACTTTGTTTTAAAACGCACCACCCGGTATCATAAATATATAATTTGGCGTCGCGCGCAAGAGCGGATGGATGGCAATAGTTTGTTCGTTTACGAGGTTTCCCTCTTCTCAACTCACGCCGTTGTAAGTATTACAAGTCAAAGACACAATTATTACGAAATCGATCCGTCCGTCGTTTGCGGCAAACGTTGTTTTCCCCCCCTACAAGAGTCTCAACTTTTCCGCGACGCCGCTCTTCTGCGCGAGCGCCTTTAACGCCGCCGCGCTCGCGCGATACGCCGATTTCGCCGCCGCAGAATCCCCGTTCGCACACGCGTCACGCAGTTTACCCACGCTCGACGTGAACTCGCGCCCATCCGCGCCCAATTCCTTCGCCGCGGATTCAACCTCGCCCGTCCAATCCCCGGAGAGTTCCGAAGCCGCCTCCGCCAGGTTACCGCTCGAAATCTGCCCACCGCTCTTCGAAAGCTTATACACAGCCAGTTGAATCTTCGCCGTCGTCGCGTCTTGCTTCAACCCAGTCTCGTTGACGTACTTCCCTTGCTTTGCAACCTCGCTTTGGATTCGGTTCGCTCGGTTTTCGCGCGCCTTGGCTAAAAACGCCTCGTCGTCGTCGTCGTTCGCCGGGATGAGCGCGCGCGCCGGTCGCGTCGTCACCGCGATCGCGGCCGCGGCCGCGGCCGCGGCTTTACGCACGAACGATCGTCGGTCCATCGTCACCGGCGGTTCGCGCGCGGCGTCACCGCCGGCGCGGGCGACGATCGTCGAGCGGCTTCTTCGGGTGACACCACAGTTGATCTTCGTCGACAGCGTCGCGCGCGTCGTCGCCTTGGTCGTCATCGTCATCGCGTTCGTCGGGGTGAATAAATAGATGGGTGTCGTCGTCGTCTCTCAAGAGCGCGCGCGCGTGCGTGCGTCCGTCCGTGCGTCCGTCCGTGCGTTCGCGAGTGACGCCTCGGGTCGTCGTCGTCAGGTTTTGACCACGTCATCACTCGAGATGTATCGGGATGTACATCCTATTCATATTGTAGTGTGTATTACTCTATCTTATCGTACTACCTTCATATTGTAGTATGTATTACTCTATCTTTGGTCTTTAAATTTTAAAGGGATGTGTGCGTTTTCTCGTCGCGACGCGCGTGCGAGCGTTACTCGCTTCACACCTCGACGCGCGCGACGGACGACGACGGTGGAGGACGACGGTGGAGGACGACGGCGGCGCGCGATGAATGACCCCTTACCGTTTGACATGTCCGGGGGTAACCCCGGGGCATCGCGCGGATCCGGCGCGATGGAAGACGGTGGGGCGAACTCCATGGCGAGAGAACTCGAAGCGTTTTGTAGAGCGCCAGAAAACGCCAAAGCGCTGGCGAAACACCAGCGAGAGGAACTGCGAAAAATGGACCGGGTGCAGCACCGGTGCGATGCGATGGATTTTCGAGACGCGGTGCTGAGCGCGGACGAAGAGGCGCAGCGGTGCGTGGCGCCGTTTTTGAGAACGAGGGTGCTGCGAAACATGGTGTCGACGTTTAGACGCGACGAGAGAGGAGATTTTGGAAAGTGGGCGACGAATCCTTTGGTGTTGGAGATGCTCGGGAAGATGCAGAAGGATATCGATGAGGGAAGACGGTCGGAGGAGGAAGTGGAGGAGCTCATCGTGCGGTATTTGCAGGATCCGAAGAATCCTGGACACGAGGAATTCACTCGGGCGACGACGCGACAAGCGGTGCTGGAGACTAAGGATTTGGTCGGCGCACTCAACGAACAAGTCGAGCTTCGATGCCGAGGAAACACGCACTACGCCAATAAAGAGTTTGAAGAAGCGTATAATTGTTACGAGCGCGGACTGAGCATCATGAATCTCGTCAAGGCGGTGCACGCGTCGGATGCAGAGGAGATTAAAAAGAACAAGCTCGCCTGTCTCATGAATCTCGGCGCTGTCTGCATGGCGATGAAACACTTTGGCGAAGCCGTCGAGCACCTCGACGAGGCCGAGAAGCTCCTCCCGAACGACCCTCGACTTTTATGTCGTCGCGGTCGCGCTCAAGTCGGTCGAGGGCATTACAAGCTCGCCAAGGCGGATTTCACGCGGGTTTTACAAATCGATCCGCTCGACGCCGAAGCGCACACCGAAATGTCCAGATTACGCGTAGAGGTGCTTCGCGACCGCGCGCGCGTGAAAAAGCTCTCCAAAAGCATCTTTGCCGCCTAGTTATTAATGTTACACGAAAATTGACGCCGTCCACGTCGCCACAAACGGCATTTGCGATGGATAACCAATTCCATTCCATAGCAATAACAGTAGATTCGACGCACGCAATCATAATTCTCAAACCTCCAAGCCCCGCATAGCCTCACTCATCGCCGCACATGCGACGAAGAACCCTGGCGATTGAACGCATCGCAAAGTTTTGGTGCACCGCCGGCGCGCAATCGTCCACCATGCGCCCCGTGAACGCGAGTCACGCGACGAATGCGTTGAGATTCAGCAGCGGTGCGGCAGCTTTAAATTTTCAGATGCGTTCCGCACGACGTGATCGTCATCGTTCGTGTCAACGGTACCCGACGATCGCGACGCGAGCGGCGAGCGGGGGGTCATCGAAATCATCGTCTAAAACGGCGTACGTGTGCGAAGAGTGCGGGGAGGATTCGCGACAGTGGTACGGACAGTGTCCTTCGTGTAAGACGTGGGATTCCATGAAGGTTGTGAGAATCGCTTCGGAACCGAGCGGCGGGGGCAAAGGGGGAAACTCTGGAGGTGGTGCAGGAGCGCGTGCGGTGCAGAGAATGGCGGAGAATGCAGATTTTCTTCAGACGAACGTCGGGATTAAACAACGCGGGGGTGGTGGTGTGAGTGGTGCGAGAACAAAGGGAGGTTGGGTGGCGGAGACCAACGCGCCAAAGGCTTTGAGAGACGTGTTGAAACCAAAGAATGGGGACGCTCGGGGATCAACCATGCCGAGAATCGCACTCGGAGGGGATCTTGGGAAGGAAATGGAAAGGGTCTTGGGTGGTGGCGTGGTTCCGGGCGGGATGACGCTCGTCGGTGGTGATCCTGGGGTTGGCAAGTCGACGATTTTGTTGCAGCTCGCCGGACTCATGGGCGAAAAGGCGAGAGTGACGGCGACTGAGGACGGCGTGTCGACGGGAGGTGTGCTCTACGCCTCCGGAGAGGAGTCTATCGAGCAAGTGGCTGGACGAGCCGAGCGTATGGGGATCGATTCGGATGGGATTTACTTGTATAGTGCGACGAGATTGGAGAACATTCTCGAAGCGGTGACGAGGTTGAAACCGTCGGCGCTCGTCGTGGACTCGATCCAGACTGTGTTCCTCGAAGACGCCACTGGAAGCCCGGGAAGCGTTGCTCAAGTCAGAGAATGCGCCACGGCTTTGCTACACGCGGCCAAGACGACCGGTATGCCGGTTTTCATCGTCGGTCATGTGACAAAATCTGGCGACATCGCCGGTCCACGAGTTTTGGAGCACATCGTTGACGTTGTCCTCTACCTCGAGGGAGATGCTGATCGCGCCGTGCGCATCCTACGCGGTCACAAGAACCGATACGGTTCTACTGATGAAGTGGGTGTGTTTCAAATGAGTGATGAGGGCATGAAGCCGGTGGCTTCACCCTCGGCGCTCTTCCTTGGCGAGCGCATTTTGAGCCCAGACGTCTCCGCGGCGCCCACCGTCACGGTGCAAGGTTCGCGACCCTTCATGCTCGAGGTCCAAGCCTTGACTGCCGAGCGCGCAGATCCGGGCGAAGGAGGCCCATCGACGCCTCCGATCAGGACCGCGGTAGGTCTCCGATTCGAGCGCATGCAGCTCATCCTCGCGGTGTTGGCCAAGTTTGTCCTCGGTCGACGCGTTCATAAAAACGACGTCTTCATCAACATCGTCGGTGGCATGAAGCTCGAGGATCCGTCCACGGATGTCGCGATCGCTTTAGCCGTCGCGAGCAGCTTTGTAGAGAAGCCTCTGCCTCCGGATATGTGCTTCTTCGGCGAAGTCGGTCTCGGAGGGGAGCTGCGACCGGTGATGCAAGCCGAGCGACGCATCGCCGAAGCAGCGGCTATGGGCTTCAAGCGCGTCCTACTTCCCGAGGTTGGAAGCACCCCAGACATGGGTAAAAAGGCTGGCATCGAAGTCATTCGATGTAACACGCTCGCTGACGCCCTCCAAGCCGCGCTCGAGGTTCGACCGTCGCGATCCGCGCAAAAGACTCAACCCGAAGGATCGTGGCCAAGTAAGTTTCCTAGCAGGAAAATGCGCACCGGTTGATGAAACGCTCGTCATCCGTCAGCCACCATCGGCACAAGTAATCACCATGTAGTTCAAACCTAGATGCGCTTGTGCCAGTATTAGAGGGACTCGGAGCCAGACACGTCGGCTACGGAGTCGCGGCGGCGCACTACGATGTCGTCGGACAGGAAACAGCTCGATAGAGTAGTTGTAAGTAATCTTCATATTAGAATCAAGTCACGTCATCATCATTTCGTGAGGGATCGAGTGCTACGTCGGGAAGACGGGCGAGACGGCACCGTCTTCTCTTTTTCTCCAGCAGAGAGAAAGTCGGCGAGCTTGGTCGTTTCATCCTTTCTAGGCCTACCTCGCTTGCGCAGCTTGGGAGACTCAGCAGTTTCTTCCTCCTTTTCCTTGGCCGCCTTGGTCTTCGGCGGTCGGCCTCGGCGTCTCGGTGCGTCTTCAGTCGTTTCCATAGTTGTGACGCTTGCCTCGGCGTCCACTGTCTTTCGCGGTCTTCCGCGGCCTCTCTTTGGCGCCGCGTCAACGGTGGCCTCCACAGACGTCTCTGGAACAGTGATCTCCGTCTCTGTATCCAGACGCGTCGATTTTACTGGTCGACCGCGCTTACGCTTGGGCTCTTCCTCCTCGTCATTTTTTGTCAAAGTGGAAGCCGCTCTCTTCGGTCTAGTCTTCGGAGCTTCCTCGACTTCATCTTCTTCGCCGAGTTTCTTTGGCGCTCGACGCGTACGTCGCGTGGTTTCAGTCGTGAGAGACTCCTCCTTTGTCTCCGTCTTCTTCGAAGACGCCCGCTTGGACTTTTTCGGTTCTTTCACTGGTTTTTCGACGAATGATTCCTCCGCCGCAGGCTCGTCCTCCTCGGGTTCTCGATCCTCGACGGTTTGCTTGATTGGCGTCTGCGACGTTTTCTGCATGAGCGCAAACGCGCCATGCAACTTTTTCGCCGTCTCGGGCTTCGGTGAATCAGCAATCTTCTTATCATCGCTCTTGTATCCGACTGCGTTTTGCAGAGCGTTGAACATACCAACGGCAGCGTTCGTTCTCACAGCTTCAACCTTGGATCCAGACGCCTTGGCTGCAGACGTAGCCTTGTCGACGACGACGGCAAAGAGCGACTTTTCGCTCGACGGCGTCTTTGTCGGAGTTGGCGAGTTCGCCCTCGGGTTGAGTCCCGGCGTGAACACGTACTTTCGAGCGAGATCAGCGAATCGAGAGGTGGTCGGTTGCGGTCCCGGCGTGGTGCCGGCGAGCTCTTTGCCTCGAGAAACTCCCAAGGGAGACTTGGCGGGCGCCTTGGCTTCTGCCTTGGCGACAGCCTTTTCCCGACTGACGCACGCCGACTCTCTCGCCTTGAGCTTGGACAAGCTATCCTTAAGCTCTCTCTCGCGCTCCAAGAATTCAGCCTCCTTCGCCTTGATCGCCGACTCCTTCTTCTCGAGCGCAGTCTCGCGGGTGCTCAACGAGCCGCTCTCCCGAAGCTCAGACTGCAACGCTGCCGACGCAGACTCGGCTTCGCTCAGACGCTTTCGCAACTTTTCAATTTCATCGTCTCTCGCCTTCACTGTTGCGTCGAGCCGATCAATCTGTCTCTGCTGGTTCAGTATCTGACTTTCCATTTTCGTCACGCTCTGCTTCTCGCGTTGCAAGTCTGACCGCAGCTCTTTCACCTGAGACTCACTCGCCTTTAACCTCTCATTTGTCGCCGCAGCTTCATCCTGCAACCAGTCCGCCTTACCTGCCGCAGACTTGGCTTCGTGCGCATGCTTGCGAAGCTCCTTGTTGGACTCCTTCAAAGCGTCTAACTCCGCCGTAAGATCTTCACACTTGCGTCTCAGCGCACCGAGTTGACGCGCATCCGCGCTCTCCCTTTCCTTTGATCCCAACGCCCCAGTTTCCCGAGCCTCTCGCTCAGTCTTGTACTTTCGCTCCGCCTCGGCAAGGGACTGACGAAGTTCCCGCTCAACCTCTGCAAATCTCGCCTTTTCCCGTCTATAATCCTTATCGGCATTATCCACCATTTGCATCACCCTGTCTTCTCTCGCCAAGAGCGTCTGGCGCTCGTTTAAAAGTTCATGAACCTCGTGCCTCGCCCGTTCGAGCTGCGCGCGGACAAACCCACAAATGAAGGAACGCGAGACGAGTTAGTATATCAAAATACGTCAAGTGCTCTTCTCTCGACGCGACGACGCGACAACCGCAAACGAGTGCAAAGTTTCGGGGTTTTCACGAGACCGCGTCGACGCGCGCGGCTACGCAGGCGGGAACACCAACCCGAGCCAGCGCTCGGGGGTACTTCTTCGCTTTGCCGCGTGCCTCACGCATCACCGACTCGATACGAATCCCGAACGAAGAAAACGAAGAAAACGAAGAAGACGAAGAGGGCGAATCGATCATCGCGATGACCACCGCCTCAACGACGACCCGACCCGAAAGCGACGAGAGCAAAGTCAACACGACGGACGCACCTGCACTTCCAACTCTTTCAGCTCCAGCCTCTCCCGGTTCGTGTGTAACGCCTCGCGGTCGAGCGCGCCTTCGGTTCTGTACCTCGCCCAGACGTCTCGCGACGGCGGCGTACCGTCGGGGGCGTGATTCGCGGCGAACATGACTCGGGTCGTGTACGACGACGTGTGTCGTTTCTCACAACAAAAGAGTTTTTTTCAAAGTTTTTTCAGCGTACCGGTGAAATCTCTATTCTCTAATTACAAACCGAACGCGCGAATGATACCTACTAAAGATGTTGATGATGGCGATGATGATGGCCTAAGTTTTAATCTCGACTATTTTTTCTTTTCGTTCGCCGGGCAATCGTCGGCGCGCGTTCCGTGTAAAACATCCATCCAGTCAAACGGAAACGCATAGTTGACATTGTACAATTTGTGATGGTCGTCGTGGAATTTCACCCGGTAGATCCCGAAGGGTGCGTCTAATCGGACGCCAGAGTGATCGAGGACACCGCAGACACCCATGATGACCATGTAGGCGAGAAACGCCGTCGTGGGCATCGGCACGCATACCGCCGGGGCGTACAAGATGCAATAGTAACCAAAAGCCTCGAGCGGGTGGATGAACAAGTCGCACCACACGTTTGGGGATTTGTAGTGATGATGGTACTTGTGCAACGTCTTGTAAAACCATCTCCAGTGCATGAGACGATGCCAGTAGTACTCCAACACGCTTTGCATCGCGACGGCGCGCGCGAGTCCGACGCAAAAGCTCGCCGGCGTCGACGTCTCGCTCAGAGTCGACGTTCCTCTAAAGACGCATTCGCCGACCGCTCCCGCGAACGCAGAGGAGAGCGCTAGATTGATCGACGCGAACGCGAGGTGGTACGGATGGAGGTTCGCGTTCGCGTTCCGACGACCGGTGACGAGCTGGTAGAGAGGGAAGCCCCAAGTCCCGTCTCGAGCTGTTGCCACAGGTCCCACTGGTGCATTTTTGGCTTGAACTTTGAAACGGGCGCGTCGACGTGGATCACGGAAGACAACGCGCTCGATGACGGTGGAAAGGAGGACGTATCCAAAGTACTGCGCGAGGAATGCGACCACGGCGACGTGGGAGACCGTCATCGCGCGTCTCGGTCTGACATGATGTTCTTGATGTTCCAGAATTTCAACCAACGCCGCTGCGGGAAATAAAAAATTTTCGGCGCCGCGTCTAGGCGCCGATGGATGTGGAAAAGTGCGCATTTAGTTGCAAACAACGTGTAGAATTTTCACAAATTTTGCTGGAATTTTTAAGAGCCAATCTACTTGGGAATAGCGCGCTTGGGTTCGAGCTTGCCAGTTTCTACGAGATTGTCGAACATTTCCAAGGCGTTGAGAATGGCCTCGTCCATGTTGAAATACTTGTAGCTCGCGAGACGACCGACAAAGGCGACGCCTGGTTCCTTGGCTGCCATCTCGGCGTACTTTTCGTACAGCGCTCGGTTCTCCGGGTTCGGGACCGGATAGTACGGCTCGCCGGTGGCGGACGAGTATTCCCGCGCAATGAGCGTTCCGGGAGCCTCGTGCCTACCCGCCGGTTGGTTCGGCGTGTGCTTGTACTCGACGATGCGAGTGAACGGCACATCCGAAGACGGGTAGTTGACCACCATCGCTTCTTGAAAGAACTCGCCATCCTCAGTCTTTTCGACATATTCCTCCTCGAATCGCAAGGAGCGGTACTCCAACTGAGGCATGCCGAGAGCGGCGTAATAAGAATCAATCTGTCCCGTGTACACCAGAAACTCGTGCTTGGGGAGCGTACCCTTCTTTTTCATTTCGAAAAAATCGCAATCGACGCGGACAGTGATGTTCGGATCGTTGCCAATCATGTTTTCAAAGATGCGCGTGTAACCATGCTTTGGCAACGCCTGCCACGGATCGCTGAAATACCTATCATCCGTCGACGTGCGGCAAGGCAAGCGCATCAACACACTCGCATCGAGCTCTGCCGGGTACTTGTCCCACTGCTTCTTGGTGTAATGCTTAAAGATGGCTTCATAGAGTCTTGGCCCGACGCGCGAGAGCGCAGCCTCTTCTCCATTAGCCAACTCCCCACCGTGCGCCGGGAAAACCCGTTCTTTGGCGTACCACGCCTCCATATCCTCCTCGGACTTGACCCCAGCCCCGAAGAGCGCGTTCACCGTCTCCTGCGTCGGAGGAATCGGCACGAGAAGCTCCTCGGTCGACTCTGGCGTCGGCTTCACCCGTCCTCGCACGCGGTGATCGAATGGCACCCACTCGCTAAACCGCCGCACGTACTCCCAAACTCGCTCGTGTTTCGTGTGAAACAAATGCGCCCCGTACTTGGACGCCCGAATCCCATTCTCTGTGACGTAATCGTAACAGTTGCCCCCGATGTGGTCGCGCTTTTCGATAATCAAGACCTTTTTATCCAACTCTTTGGACAACCGTTCCGCCATCGTCGCCCCGGACAACCCCGCCCCGACGATGATGACGTCGTAGGTTTCTTCACTCAGCCCATCTTCCCCGCGTCCGACCATCGCGAGCGCCTCTTCCGGCGTCGCTTCCGGATCACGACCGTTGGATGTTGCTGACTTCGCGATCGCATCTTCACCCACGGTCGTCTTGACCAGATTCAACTCATCCCACGGCGCATCCGCGCGTCCGACCCCGCTCGTCGATCCGAACGGTCCCGCCGGCATTCCGTCCGTTTGTTTTCTCGCGCCGCGCTCTTCCTTCAGCGCACCCACGCGCGTCGTCGGCTGACTCCGTGTGCGTCAGTGACGTCCGTCTGTCTCGGGGACGGTTTCGCGATTTCTTCGTCACACACCGTCGGTTGGTCGGTCGATCGGTCGAGGACGGTCCGGGACGGCGCGGGCGCGCCACCGAACGAAAGAAAAGAATACGAACGAACGAGTGCGCGCGAGCAGCGCGACGCGACGAACGCGACGAACGCGTCTTCGTCGGTTCGAAACACGCGTTTCAGTTCTAATTCGATTCATGTTGCGAACGACGGTGCGAGTTGTTGATGACGAAGAAGAACACGCCACGACGACGTGGTACGACGTGACGACGGAAACGAATTTACCCGCGTTCGTCGTGCGGCTGCGTCGTCGAGAGGAGAACGGTGACGACGACGAATACCACGACGACAAATACCACGACGACGGGAGTCAACAGAATGCGAAGACGTATACGACGCAAACGCGACGAAGATACACGGAATTCCGGGCGTTGTACGACGTGTTGACGAAGAGTGATGGGAAGTATAACGCGAGGTTGCCGCCGATGCCAAAGAAATCGATTGCGAGGACGCGAGCGGTGGCGGAGGCGAGGCGAGAGGCGTTTGGATTTGTGTTGGATGCGTGCGCGAGGGACTACACGTTGCGGGAGTGCGAGGAGTTTGTGGCGTTTTTGTGTGGGGACGACATCGTCGGTGGGATTGTTGGCTCCTCCGTCGGTGGTTCTGTGGCGTCCGTCGGTGGTGGGACGACGGCGAAGACAGCAGTGAGGGAACAGGAGGAACGAAGGAGACGAAATGCCGCCGCGGATGCCGCTCGGATAGAGGAAGAGGAATCATGGCGACGATACGACGATAGCGTCGCTCTGCCGGCGAGGGAGAACCGAGAAGGCGGGCTGGAGAATTTGTTAGCATCCACCATGCGCGTGCACAGGTCGTCCAAGGCGAAGGAAGATTCTTCAAAGGATATGGAGGCTCATCGGCCGCGTGATGTGAACGACGACATAGGCGTCGTCGTCCTGGCGGAGGAGATGATGAGCGCGCCGACGCCGTCGAAAGGCGCGTTGACGCCGAGTGAAGATGATAATTTGGCCGTCACGCGACTCGATGGTGAAAAGTATGAATTTTCTGGGCGAGGCGCCCGCGAGGCGATCAAGGCGAAAGACGCGGTGGGTCTTGAACGCATTCTCGCCGAGGGCGGCGTCGATCCGAATTATAAGGACAACGTGTCGAATACCCTGCTTCATCTCGCAGCAATATTCAACGTCAAAGACGCGGTGGACGTGCTCTTGCGCCGAGGCGCGGATCCTGAGGCGCAGAATGCCCAAGGGGAGACTCCGATCGCAGTGGCACCGGTTACGTTGTCATTCTTCATCAAGCGCCACGAAGCGCTTCGCCGAAAGGGTTGACGACGACGCAACTTTGGAAAATTCGCGAAAAATCGAAAAAAATTCCTAGACGTGTAAAACAACTTAGAATCGCTAGAACTACTTCAAACCTAACGTTTGCCAAGGCGCAAAGGCGTTTAACGAGCTGTTAGACGACGCGGTGTCGGACGACGCGCCCGCAACCTCACCGCGCAAAGTGGCAATTTCAGTCTCAAACGCTCTTTGAATAATCGGCAACAATTTTTCCTCACCGTCCAGCGCCAAGGCGAGTCTGTGTGAGTCAACTTGGTGGACGATGTGCTTAATTTTACTACGCGGCAGCAGGCTGGCTTGATGTTTATCGTGATCCCAAGATCCAGTGTGCACAGAGATGTCGGCGGACGCATCTTCCAGGGCAGACGTCATAAATGTCTTGAATCTCTGGAACCACACGTTCGATCTGCTCGGACGAATGGATGCAACGTAAAGGTCCACTTGCGGACAGAACGCAAGCACGCGCGTTGCATGCTTTGCAAACATCAGCGACGCGCTGGCGCCCATTGAATCGCCAATGTACAACACTCGCTCGTATCCTGCGCACACCTCTTCGAGGTACCTACTCCAACGATCAAACTCAGCCTTCTGGTCGACGCTCATGTCATTAGACATGTACCAAGAGCGTTCCACGTCACACACGTACAGAACATCGTAAGAATCTCCCTCTTTGACGTTCTTTTGGAGCTTCTTGAGGAGACCTCCCCAATTGGGCACTCCGGGCGCACTGCCAAAGGAAACGATGAGCACTGGCGCGTTTTGCTTCTCCTCAACATCCGATCCATTCCAACGAACGAGCTTGAAGTACCCATTCGGAGCGTCCTTTGGTATCTCCGAAACTGAGACGAAGGGTGCGCGCGTGCGGACTTGAGCAATCTGGTGCTGATCCACTCCGAGCGTCTTCAAAGTTTTGTGCCCCGTCATCTCTTCGATGAATGCGTCCAACGCTGGTCCTAAATCCTCGTTTCCTTCCACCCAAGCCTGACGAAGAGATGGCATCTTTTTCATCGATAAGGGTAATGACTTGAGTCTGTTAGAATACAACCAAAGAGACGTCAACATCGTCATCTCCGATATCGCGCTCGGTACCTCCTCCAGGGCGTTTTCAGCCAAGTTCAACGCTCTCAACCGCCGCAGCGTAGTGAGACTTTGTGGTATCGACGAAAGCCTGTTTCCTTGGAGACTGAACGTCTCGAGCGCTCGCAATCCTTTCAAATCCTCCGGTAGCTCTTCGATCAAGTTGCCGTGCAAATCAATCTCGCGTAACAGAGGCATCGATCCTAGTTCCGGCAACTTTGACAGCTGATTTCCCGGCGCCGACAGCTCTTCTAAATTTTTCAGCATCGAAATCCCACCCGGAAGCTCTCGCAACCTGTTCCCACCCACCACTAAATTTCTCAAGCTCTCGCATCCGCGGATTTCCTCAGGAAGCGTCTTCAAACAGTTCCCATGAGCCCATATTCCACGCAACGACTTCAAGCCGCCGACGCTCTTTGGCAGCGAGCGCAACCTATTCCCGGCCAATCCCAACCTCTCCAGCTTGGTCAACCGCCCGAGAAAATCCTCTGGAAGCTCGTAAAGGTTGTTATTAGACACCTGGAGCTCTAAGAGCTCGGTGAGCTCGTACGCCTCGTCGGGGATCGATCCGAGTCCGACGCCCGCGAGGTCCAGCCGCTTGGTCTCCTTTGCCTTTTCAATCCTCTTCAACACCTCTTCGTGCGTCACCGCGGAGGCTCTCGGAGCGACGCGCGACGCGCGGCGAATAGAATAACGACGCGTCGTGCGGCGTCGATTCGCCGTGGACGCGCCGACGAGAGCGTCTCGTCGCGAGCGAGCGACGTCCGAACGGCAGGACACCCCGCCGAGAGCAAGGGTGCGCTCTGACATTGCCTTTTCGCGTCTTCGTCGCGCTCGAGTGGAGACTCTCCGAGATTCGACGCCGTCGACGCAACGGAAATAATCCAAGTTTCGTCGCGGAGACGAGTCTCGGATCGAAGGATCTACGATGGAGGCGCAGAGTGGGGTGGGTGAGGAGACCTTTCGGCGCTTTATCCGTCTCCGCAGTTGCGGCGCTTTTTGGCAAGTTTCAATTACAGCGTTTAGAAATTTCGAAATCACTCGGCTTGCTCCACCTTCAACTTTTTCGCGGCGCCTCGTTGGGCCGCGGCAACAATCTTCGCCTTTCGCGCGTAATCCACCCGCGCTTTGGCGTTCTGAGTGAGCCTGCTCACCACTCGCTCGAGTTCGGCGAGCAAATTTTGCTCCTGCTCTACGTAAGAAGCGGTGGGTTCGGGACCGGCGTTATCCGCTCCCCCCACGTGAACTTGTTCATCACACATCAAGTCTTTAATGGGATCCGTCGCCTTGCAGTGCTCGGAAGCAGCGAGTTCGGCCACCGCCGCGACGCCCGACGCTTTACTGGCCACCGACTTTGGCGCCTCTCCATCTTTGAGTCCCCTCTTCGTCTCATCTGCGACGACGAGCAGGATGCGCGCCAGCTCTTCCACCGCGGGTTGTTGCACGAGATTGTGCATCAAAGGCACAGCTCCTCCGCGAGCAGCGTAATACCCAGCCGCGTTTGCCGCCGCCACGCGCGCTGGCGATTTTTTCACCGCAGCCGCAGACGGTCTCCCTGGAGACTTTCCTCGCAACGGTAACAGAGACTCCACACCTCCAACTAATCCGTGTTTTGCCTTCTCCGCGAGTCTTCTGCGCGTGGGTGACGGTGTAACCGCCACGCTCGCGTACTCGTGAAAGTTAGCGTTTGGTCCGTGCATTTGCTTTACGTATTCGTGTGCCTCGCTCCCGTCAAAATTCTTACACTCCACGCATCTGCACGTCTCGAAACAGAAAATCCCAGCCTGGAAGCACTCGCAGTACTTCTTCAAACAACCGCTACGCTTACAATGACACCCTCTGTTGTGTCTCGCCACCACATCCTCCCCGCTTCCGGCGCCACCCGCTCCATTTACCCCCGGGCTCGCCACGACGGCGATTTTTGGCCTAAACGCGTTTGGATTCCTCTCCAACGTCATCTCTATCGCCTCCTGGCGCTCCGCTCGAAAATCTTTGTTATTTTTACACGTCTGACAGTTGCAATTGTCGCAGTACTTTCCGCTCGCAAAGCACTCGCAGTACAGCTTTAAGCACTTTGAATTTTTACAGTTGCACTTCTTACCGCTCGGCGTCCCGAGTTGTGTCGGCTTCAACGGCGTCCCGTGCGGGGTCCCGATCGGGGTCGTCGTCGTCGTCGTCTCCTGAGATAACTGCATCATCACCGTCGCCAATCCACTCTCCCTTTCGTTCGCATTCGCATTCGTCGTCGTCTCCTCCCTGGCAGCCGGCGCTCGCGAAAACGCGCTCCCGGACCCGCTTCCGATGCCCTCGCCGACGCCGCCGACGCCGCCGACGCCCCGAATCATCCTCGACCGCCGTCCGACGTATCAACCGACGTCGTCCGTCCGTCCGTCCGTCCGTCCGTCCCGACCGACCGAACGACCGACCGACCGAACTCTCTCTCTCCAGACCAACACGACAGGCGAAGAACCAACTTTAAAAAAAGAAGGGAAATTTCGAATCGAATCAGTGTCGATCGATCGAACGCCCGACCGTGCCCTCGCTCGAATCGATCTATCCGTCGCTTCACACCCCGTCGTCGTCGACCCCGTCGCTCTAGTCGACCCCGTCGTCGTCGTCGTTCCGTCTATCCGCGCCGCTGTCTACCGCACGAAGCGGCCGTCCTCCACCAACGAACGAACGAACCGAACCGAGCTCGAGCTCGAGTCGTCCCTTCAGACGGGGTCAGCGCACGCGTGCTAAAACAAAAAACACATGGGTATGTATCCCGTATTTTATATGAATATCATACATGTTTCTAATTATATAGCCACCATATGTTTATACAGTGTGATTACTCTTTTATGTTCTAAACCCCAGGCACGCCCTCCGCGCGAAAAAGTCAAAGAGTTGAATGAAAACCGCGTCGTCGTCGTCCGTCGTCGTCGGTCGCTCGCTCACTCACTGCTCGCCGCGTCGTCGTCCGTCGCTCCTCGTTTCCCCCGTCGTCGGTCGCGCCGACGATCGACGATCGACTCTCGCTCGATCCAGTGGAGCCTACCTAAACCAGAATCCAGTCCAGACGAAACCGAACCGCTCAACCGTCGTTACCACTGATTGATTGATTGATTGATTTGATTCATCGAGTGACATGGGGACGGTGTGCGCGAAGGAAAGGACGGATTCGACGACGACGGCGTCGACCGCGTCGAATTCGACGTCGTTGGTGAAGACGCGATCGCTGGTGGGGAGGTACGACCGAAGGAAAAAGCTCGGGTCTGGGGCGTACGGGGAGGTGTACTTGTACTCGACGACGAAGAAGAAGAAGAAGAGGGAAAAGAGAGGGGAAGAGGACGACGAAGACGACGAGGAGGAGGAGTACGTGGCGGTGAAGGAGTTAGATAAACAAAAATTAGCGCGCGTGCGAACGGGAAGGCTGAAAACGATGCTGGATGACGCGGAGATGGAGGCGGAAATAATGGCCGAGTGCGCGAGCGAGTGCGTGGTGGGCGCGCGCGAGTGGGCCGACGACGAGTCGGATACCAAGGCGAGATTGGTGATGGATTGGTGCGAAGGAGGAAGCGTGGTGGGTGATGAGGATAGTTTTGAGGCGTTCGATTTGGCAGACGTAAAAACCGTGCTGCGGGATCTCCTAGAGGCGTTGAGGGTGTGTCACGAACGGGGCGTGGCGCACTACGACGTCAAGCCGCAAAACGTCTTTGCCGCTCGCGGCGGGAGGTATAAACTCGGCGATTTCGGATCAGCCGTGCGGGTGGAAAAGAACGCAAAAGGTGGGTACGAACCGGTGACTAAAACACCCGGTACTCCCGCGTTTACCGCGCCCGAGTGTTGCGAGGGAGAGCCTTGCGACGGTTTCAAAGCGGACGTCTGGTCGGCGGGCATGTCGGCGCACGCGCTCGCCACGGGGGAGTACTTTTACAGAGCGGATGGTCCTTGGCAGACGTACCAAGCGATTCTTTCCACCCCGGTGGACATGGCACCCATAATAGCTTTGGGAGACGAACTGTTCACGGATTTATTGTCGAAACTCTTGCGCGCGGATCCGAGCGAGAGACTCGGCGCCGCGGACGCCCTCGCGCACCCGTGGTTTTCGTCTTTTAGAATTGAATAGTAGCTCGCGCGTCGTTCGTCGCGCGTACGACGTGTGCATCAAAAAAGTGCGGCTACCAAAAGGAAAGAAAAAGCCTCCTAAGTGTACAGTTTACAAAAGATAAAACAGAAGCGTCTCGACTCGTCTTGTTCAGACGGTTGCGTTTTCGGCTCGCGCGCGCGCTCGCGCGTCTCCGCTAAAAATCCATCACGTCGTCAAACATCGCGAGCGCCGTCCCGGGCGACGGTGGACGGAACGTATCGTCGTCTTCATCCATCTTCACCGGACTCATCATGTTGCAGAAATCATCCTCGAGCGTCGATCCGAGATCAAATTCGTCGTCATCCAAGCCTTCGCCCGCGCGGTCGAGCCGAACGCTCGACATCGCCGCTCGCGCGGCGCCCTCGCTCGCCGACGTCCCCGGCTCGACCCTCGACCGTTCCGGTGCCCCACCAGAGAGAATCGCCCGCACGCGCTCTTCAACCTCCGCCCTCTGTTGCGCCTCCAAATCCTTCATTTGCTGCGCCTTGGTCTTCCCGGCCCATCGATAATCCGACTCGTCCGACTCGTCCGCGTATCGCTCTGCGCGTTCCCGCAAAGCCGCCAACTCGCTCGGCGTCAACCTCGCCTTGACCGTCTCCAACCAATCCTGAGACTCGGTCGTCGTCGTCGTCGTCGTCGTCGTTTTCACCTCGGGCGCATCGCTCAGAATCGACAGTCCCCCGCGCCCCGTCGCCGCCTTCGCCCCCGCTCTCTTCCCCCCCTCGACCTCCTTCGTCCCCCCGAGCCGGGTCCCGCCGCGCGCGTTGGTGATGTTCCCCAGCGCCGATCTCGACGACGCCGGCGTCATTGCACCCGGGGTCGCCCCGAACGTTTTCCCTCCCAATCCCCGTTTCGCCACCCCGCTCGGCGTCGCCGCCGTCGCCATCGTCGACGTCGCCGTCTTCGTCCGTCGTCTCCCGAACGGCGTCGCGTTCGCATTCTCATCCTGCGTTGGCGCCCCGACCCCGGGCGTCGTCGGCGGGATTCCCACCGCTCGCTGGAACTCCATGACGACGACTCTTACCGCACGCACGTCCGCACGTCCGCACGTCCGCGCGTTCCTCCTTCGCGTCGTCCACTGTCGTCCATCGTCCGTCGTCCATCCATCCGTTTCAAATTCAAATCTCTCAAACGTGTTTGTTGATGGTGACAATACTCTATTTACTATTAAAGTACTACTACTTAAATCATATATAGTACCAACTACTGTCTATCCATCTAGTGAAATGAGTACATCGTCGTCAAATTCGTCAGAGTGACCGCGCGGGAGTGGGGAACGACGAGACACTTCCGTCGCGCGGGCGAGAGACGTCGTCGATCGGGCGAGCGCGGGGACGATGAGGACGACGGCGGCGGCGAGCGAGGTCCGGGGCGTCGTCGACGGGCGAGGGACGACGTCGAGGGGGACGTCGACGCGTCGTCGGGAGAGCGGGAG
>Ga0255764_10001523_pt1 | contig 19570 bp, 33 predicted proteins | sample 071ome_30_FD_179964 | JGI IMG/M metagenome (GOLD analysis project Ga0255764, IMG submission 179964) | Coastal salt marsh microbial communities from the Groves Creek Marsh, Skidaway Island, Georgia - 071406AT metaG (version 2) | ecosystem: Environmental > Aquatic > Marine > Intertidal zone >... | reverse complement strand
ACTTTGATTGGGTAAAATTAAGAACTGCTAAAGCAGTTCAACCCATGCTGTATTATCCAGGTGGTATTGATCCAAAAACCGGAAAACAAGTTCCACCCGATGTTAATCAACCCAACATCATCACAGCAGTGAATCTAAAACAAAAATTAGGTCCAGGAGAAAAACTGGTGCCATTGAGTACCCGATCAATGACTGATGATCAATGGCAGAAGTACATGGATGATTGGTGGGCAAAAAACAAGAATGATCCCAATGCCAAAGCAAAAATTGATCAGATTAAACAGAGTGCCAGTATGGTAAAAGAAAACTTTGCTGACGGTAAAAAGCCAGGACGTAAAGGGTTAGCCAAACGTTCAGGTGTAGATTGTAAGCAATCGGTAAGTAAGTTGCGTAGTATTGCTAAAAGTAGTTCAGGTGAAAAACAACGTATGGCACACTGGTGTGCTAATATGAAATCGGGAAAGAAAAAATGAGACTAGGTGATTTAGAAGAAGCAAAAACAGAAAAGACAATCAAGGCACGTGATCCTAACTGGCGTGATATGGAAGCATTACGCAAAAGCGGTGCGGCAGGTTCACATGGTGATAAGACCAAGACCATTCCACGCAAAGAAAAACACAAAAAGATTCCTATGGAGACATCCCCTGATGAACTAGGTCCTATGAACGATAAAATGAAATCACTACTTTCTAAAGTTCACGACGATGAAGTAGCACAAAAGCAAATAGATAAAGAACGAGCAGATGCAGAACGTCAAGCAAAGGTTAAAGAACTAGGTCCAAAAGCAATGGACGATTATATTGCTAAACTAAAAGCACATGATTGGACATATCAATATTCAGATGATCATCGCTATTGGAAAAAAGGATCTGAAGAAGCAAATGAAATTCGCAGATTGCAACAAGTATTAGATCCTAATTTTGAAATTTATAACAAATACGCACCCGAAGGTTTTGGTGTAAAAATGAATAAGGAATCTATGTACGAAGATCAACAAGAAAATATAGTTTCAATGAATGTCCCTCTTTTAATTAGAGTACTAGAATATGCTAGAGAAGATGCGGAATCAGATGTTGACTTGCATAACATAATTGAAAAAGCAATTACAATGGGCGGTGAAGAACCACTTACAATGAAGGATTACGATTCACTTGTACAAAAAGATTTGCCTGCTCCAGAAGAACCTGAAGAAGTTAAAAAAGAACACTCGGATATTTTTAAAGCACTAGAAAAAGTTGACGAAACAGCATCACCCGGTGCTACAAGTGCTGGAAATATTGCTACCGTAAATAATCCACACATTGCTATTGGCGATAGGAAAACACGTAAAAAATACGGTAGTTTAGTTGGCGCTATGCCTAATCCACCTAAGGCAAAAATGCAAAAACCAAGCGATAATGCTTTAGACATGAAGGGTACTAGCATATTTGGAGGAACCCTAAAAAGGTAAATATTAACATGGACAGAGAAGATATTTTAAACAAAGTTTTTGAAACTAACAACGAAAAGTACGATCACGAAGCAGATATGGCTCGTGCCCAACTTATGCGTACGGCAGAAAATGCTATCAAACTATTTAAAATGATTAAACCAGGTGATAACCTAGAAGGTTGGACAGCCGCTAAAATTACAAAAGCAAGTGATTATCTACAAAGTGTTACCGGATACATGGAATACGAAATGTTTAAAGAAAAAGAAAAAGAACATATGATGTCCATTAAAGATTCAGATGATGACTATCACGAGTCATTAGCACAAAAGTTAGACAAGTATCAAAGACAAACACGAGACCTAGATGACCTAGAATCGTCAATTCGTAAAAGCGGACAATGGAACGATGAATTCGAAAAAAAGTTTAAGAGTCGTAGACAACAAATGGCTTATGATAAAATAAAAGCCAAAGCAAAATATGAATAATGCGTTACTATGAAATTTACACTGAGGCCTGGAGTAAGAAATATAAAAGAACTATCGACTGCTCGAATGCGAAGGGTTTCTCACAGAAGGCCCATTGTGCAGGAAGAAAAGCAAGACAATCAGGAAAAAAAACAAAATCAAAAAGCGTGTCATAAGGAGTAGACTATGGCGAATCTTCAAAAAATTCTAAGTAAGTTTAATTCAATGGGAGCAGTTGCACAACCTTTAATTCCTGATGATGCAAATGCACAAGCCGAATTAAAACAAACAGCAAACAACAATATTTCTAATCATGCACAAATGATTAATGAAAGTGTAAACAGATTAGAAATTCCTGAACTTAATGTTTCACAAAGCGACTTATATAAACTAGCAGGTGTTGACCCTAAACCAGTACAGCGACCGGGTCCTGCAAATCCTACACCAAATTCTATTGATCAAGATCAGTTAGATGAGGGTGATTTGGTTATCAAAAGACCGGCATTTAATCAAGCAATGCATAGTGCCATGGACGATATTCTTTGGAAAACAACAAAAAATCCTGAACTAATTCCAATAGTACAAAAGATATATAAAATGGCAACAGGAAAAGATGTTGAATACAACTCTGAAAAAGATAGTTTTACTATTAAAGGAAAAGGACAACAACCATCTAAACAGATTAATCAACCAGGCGGAGATCCTATTAATTTCGATCAATGGTTTAAAAAAGCACAAGCCGATGCTCAAAGAAAAGTTGCAGGCAATGAGGAGAAACAGGAAAATACATACAAGTCCTTGTTTAAAGAATTTTTAAAAATGAAGGAGAGCAAACAATGAATAACGATGTAATTGAATGTAAATGCGAAAACTGCGGTCACGAGCATCATTGTGGTACAACGTGTTGGGATTGTAGAAATAAAGATGTTTGCGAAACTTGTAACTGCGAACATTGTTCAAATGAAGATTAAAGAAGTTGTAGACTATTTTTACGGGTTAGATCCAGCACATTTAAGTTATACTCATAAAGTAGGCGACATATACGGTAAAAAAAATCTTAAAATCCCCCATGCAAAACTGCATAGATCATCTAAAGTGAAACATAAAAAATATAAATAGTACTATAGAGAGGTGTCAACTACCTCTTTTTTAACGAAAGAGGATTTATGGCATTTTTAGTACACAACTTACCACCTATCGAAGTTTTCGTTAAAAAAGAATATCTCTATGATCATCAGAGGGGACACGGAGAATTAACTCCGGGAATTTGGATTTCCATTAGAAGTATTGAAAGCAAAGCATTATACTTCGAAACTCTATTAACAGATTATGGTGCTCTATATGACAAATTACCCATAAGTGCATTTGTATGGAAAGAAGATTACGACAAAGACAATCAACTACCTTTAGATCATTTACAAATATGGGACTGCTTTGATTACGATATTACACTAATTAAAAAACCTATGTTGTGTGACTGCGAGTTCTTTGGCAAGGATAAAAAGATGCACAAAGGTGAATATTTGTTTACTCTAGACACCTGCCATAGAGATAACAATACATTAGACACAAATTTTAGTGAACATGATCCAGAACATAAAAGTTTTAATGTTATTAAATTAGATAACGGACAATTTGCGGCACAACCAAATAATAGAGTTATTTGGACAGATCAAAGTTTGATTACAAATGACAGACTAATACCCGACTTTAAAGTATGCACCCAAAACTACACCGTAGAAAATACACCAAAGTGGAGTGTAGGACACACCGACGAATGGAATTATAAAGCCAAAGACGAAGAATAGTTCTTGACATCTAGTATAAATCAATATATAATATAAAAACTAACAAAGGAGATACCATATGAGTGGAAAAGTTTTCGGACCTGAAGAAAAGGCAAAACTAGTTCAAGTTATCAATGACGGTGCAAGTGTAATGCAAGAAGTACAAGATCTTAGAGAAGGTCTTAAAGACACGGTAAAAGCAGTTGCAGAAGAACTAGATCTTAAGCCAGGTCTAATTAATAAAGCCATTTCAGTTGCACACAAAGGTAATTGGCAAGAAGTTTATAACGACTTTGACGACCTTGAAACTATTGTTGTTACTACTGGGAAAGACAAATAATTGAAAAAAGTAATAGACTTCTGGGCCGAGAGTTATCGGTCTGACAAAATTGCATTCGCTTTTGAACTATTAAGTTTTCTATTTACGGTTGGTGCAAGTTTAACACTTGCATTCACAGCCGACAATCCAGATATGCGTATTGTATATCCAGGATTTTTTATAGGTTCACTTGCAGGAGTGTATGCTTATTATAGACGAAGAATTGCATGGCCTTTGCTACTAACAACCTACTTTGCTGTGGTTAATGTTTTTGGCTTTGGTGTTGCAATAGGTTGGTGGTAGTATATGCCAAGAAAACAAAAATATCAAGACGTTTCACATTACGATCCTAAAATTCATTCAAAGACAAAAGGTGGGTATGGATTTGGTATGAAACGAAGTATAAAAGACATTCCAGGCGAAGCCAGCGGATTACATTTAGCAAAAGTATTCGGTTGGGAAATACCTGATCATCTTAAACCACTAGCAAAGAAACTAAAAATATTATGAAAAATTTATGGGAAAAAGTAAAGCAATTTTGGATTAGAAGTTATACCTCTGATAAAACAGCGTTCTACTATGAAACAATAGCAAGTATATGTGTGTTTATATCAATGACTTGGATTAGTGTTACAGCAGATGCTCCTCCAATGCATTTAATTTATCCTGTAAGTTTTACAGGTGCGGTGTTTAGTATTGTTGCATTTGTAAGACGTCAAGTTGGTTGGCCACTTGTAATGACAAGTTATTTTGCTTGTTTACATATCTTTGGCTTTGGTAGAGCAATGGGTTGGTGGTAATGAAGTCTTTGCCATATGAATTTAAGGTATGGAGCCAACACAAAGAAGACGGAATTATTGAGTTGCTAACAAACTCTATCAAAGATAATACAAAAACATTTTTAGAAATAGGATGGGGCAATGGTACAGAAAACATGACCCATCATTTAATGGATCAAGGATGGGGCGGAGTTGGTGTTGATGCTGATCCTAGAATTTTTTCAAAAGCCGTATTACCAGATAACTTCAAACACATCAATCTTAAGGTAACACCAAAAAATGTGGATAAGGCATTTAAGGATACTCCAAAAATTTTTGATTTCTTTTCGTTAGATATTGATAGTTATGATTATGAAATATCTAAATGGTTATTAGAAAATAATTATATTCCAAAGGTTGTTTGTTTAGAAATTAACAAAAGATTTGGTCCTAACATCTATGCTAGTTTTCCTTTTATAGAATTTGCTTCTAAACACAACGGATTTTACAAAAAAACAGGACTATTTGGTGTAAGTCTAGCAAAGTATAAAAAACTTTGGACCGATTACGGGTACAAGTACTTTGGCTATGACACTTCTGCTAATAATATTTTCTTTTATCATCCAGAGTATGTAAACAATCTAGATAATATGGAAAGACATTCCGACGAATCTTTTCCTGTAACTGACGATTCTGCTATGATAACTATGGTAGAAAACAATAGTTATTGGAAACCACTTAGAGAAAAAATATGGAAAAAATAACATTAAGAGAAAAAATTAACAATAAAATGGATCACTTGCAAACCTTAATGGAAGGGCAGGCACACATTGACAGACCTGAATATGTTAAAGACGTAATTTCATGGGTATCAAAATTTTGGAGTGTATTAAGCGAAGAAGATAAAGACTATATACACGGTGCCCAATATGCACTAGAAGAAAAAATGGAGTGGAAAGTTTGAAATATATTGTAGACATTGACGGAACCATTTGTAATCTAAATATTACACCCGACGGTAAAAATGAATATGAGTACGCAAAACCTTACGAGGATAGAATCGCACACTTCAATAAATTATTTGAAGAAGGTCACGAAGTTATATACTGGACGGCAAGAGGCATGAGCAATGGTAATTTAGAAGCAAAAAAAGAACTAACTTATAATCAACTAAGAAGTTGGGGTGTTAAGTACACTGACGTAAGGTTTGAAAAGCCTCACTATGATATTTGGATTGACGATAAAGCAATAAACGTAGATGCGTATTTTGAACAAATAGAACTTGACAAAATATTGAAATGATTGTATTATTATAATAACAAAGGAGTTTTATGGGAATTGACATCAAGAGACGATACGATCCATACGAAGACAAACCATCTAAAGAAGAACAGCAAGAAAAATTAGACAAGTTAATGAAGAAGTTTTTAGCCAAAGGCGGTAAAATAGAAAAACTGGAACCGGGTGCGGCACAAGGTGCTGGCGGAATGGACAGATCGCCACATTGGACTGATGCAGAACTTAAGGCAAAATATAGATTAGAACATGGTATTAAAGAACCTAAACAACCTACTAAAGGCCGAAAAAAGAAAACAAAGAAATAGTATCACATAAGTATATGTGTAGAAGGTACATCCAGCCACAAATGGAGTTTTTGGTATTGTCAGCCGAAAGTGACAAACAGGAGAAAAAATGAGTTATGTAGACGCTCTCTGGAATAGAGACAAAGATATTATTAAAGTCGTTGAAAGAACTAAAAACGGCGATCGAGAATTTAGAGAATTCCCTGCAAGATACGTATTTTATTACGGCGACCAAAAAGGTAAGCATCAATCCACTACGGGCAATCCGTGTACTAGAGTTGTATGTAAAAGTTGGAAAGACTTTATTAAAGAACAAAAGATAAACAAACACAAAGGTTTGTTTGAAGCCGATATTAATCCTGTATATCGTTTGCTTGAAGAAAACTATCAAGGACAAGACGCACCAAATCTACACGTTGCATTTTTCGATATTGAGGTTGACTTTGATCCGGAACGTGGATATAGTTCACCTGAAGATCCATTTACAGCGATTACAGCAATCACCGTACACCTGCAATGGTTGAATAGTTTAGTAACACTAGCACTTCCGCCTAAAACAATGACCATGGAAGATGCCAAGTATGCAGTTAAAGACTTTCCTAATACACACCTGTTTGAAACTGAAGCAGAAATGCTTGACACGTTCTTAGACTTAATTCAAGATGCAGATATTTTATCAGGGTGGAACAGCGAAGGCTATGATATTCCATACACCGTGAACCGTATTACTCGTGTGCTTTCAAAAGAAGATACAAGACGTTTTTGTTTATGGGATCAATATCCTAAGAAAAGAACTTATGAAAAGTTTGGTCGTGAACAGGAAACATATGATCTGATCGGACGTCAACACTTAGATAGTCTTGAATTGTATCGTAAGTACACATATGAAGAAAGACACACATATAGACTTGATGCTATTGGTGAAATGGAGATCGGTGAGAAGAAAACCGTATACGAAGGTACACTTGATCAGTTATATAACAACGACTTTAGAACATTTATTGAATATAACAGGCAAGACGTTGAACTACTAGACAAACTAGATAAGAAACTACGTTTTATTGACCTAGCAAACGAACTTGCACACGCAAACACCGTGTTGTTACCAACAACAATGGGTGCAGTAGCAGTTACAGAACAAGCAATTATTAACGAAGCACACAGACGTGGCTTTGTTGTTCCTAATAGGGTACACAGAGAACCAGGTAGTGAACCTGCCGCGGGTGCTTATGTTGCTTATCCTAAAAAAGGATTGCATGACTGGATCGGATCAATGGACATTAATTCACTATATCCTTCTGTTATTAGAGCATTGAATATGGATCCAGCAACCGTTGTAGGACAACTAAGACCAACATACACAGAAGAACATATTAAAAATGAAATGACATTGCGTAAAAAGTCATTTGCGGCGGCATGGGAAGGACGTTTCGGCAGTTTAGAATATGATGCTGTAATGGAACAAAGAAAAGATATACAACTTACCGTTGACTGGGAAAACGGCGAATCAGATGTTATGAGTGCCGCAGAGTTTTATAGATTAATCTTTGATAGTAATCAACCATGGATGCTTACTGCTAATGGCACTATTCTTACAACAGAAAAAGAAGGTGTTATTCCAGGACTACTAGAACGCTGGTATGCTGAACGTAAAGAAATGCAGGCTAAGAAAACTGAAGCAATCCAAGCAGGAAATAAAATCGAAAGTGCATTCTGGGATAAACGACAACTTGTTAAAAAGATTAATCTAAATAGTTTGTATGGTGCTATTCTTAATCCTGGTTGTAGATTCTTTGATCCACGAATTGGTCAAAGTACAACACTAACAGGCAGAGCCATTACAAAACACATGGCAAGTAAAGTTAATGAAATTATCACAGGCGAATATGATCACTTAGGTAAAGCAATTATCTATGGTGATACTGACTCCTGTTACTTTAGTGCATATACTAGTCTACGTGCAGAAATCGATAAACAAGATATTCCATGGAATAAAGAAAGCATTATTGCACTTTATGATCAAATTTGTGATGAAGCAAATACTACTTTTCCTAAATTTATGCAGGACGCATTTCATTGTCCTAAGAGCAGGGGTAAAGTTATTGCCGCAGGTAGAGAAGTTGTTGGCGAAAAAGGTTTGTTTATTACAAAGAAAAGATATGCTATTCTAATCTATGATCTAGAAGGCGAACGTATGGACACTGAAGGCAAACCAGGTAAGGTAAAAGCAATGGGTCTTGATCTTAAGAGATCAGATACTCCTGTGTTTATGCAGGACTTCCTAAGTGAAGTATTGTTGGCTGTGCTAACAGGTGCCCAAGAAGAACAGGTGCTTGATATGATTAGCGAGTTCCGAACAAAATTCAAAGCACGACCAGGTTGGGAAAAAGGTTCACCTAAACGTGCAAACAATATTACTGATTATCTTGCCAAACTCAAAAAGCAAGGTAAGGTTAATATGCCTGGTCATGTAAGGGCAAGTATCAATTGGAACACCCTTAAAGAAATGAACAGCGACAATTATAGTATGCAAATTGTTGACGGTATGAAGGTTATCGTTTGCAAACTAAAACAGAATCCTATGGGATATACTTCGGTTGCATATCCTACAGACGAATTAAGAATACCAAGTTGGTTTCAAGAACTGCCATTTGCGGATGACGAAATGGAATCAGTTATTATTGATAAAAAATTGGGTAATCTTATAGATGTTTTGGATTGGGATATAAAATCAACCGAACAGAAGAATACATTCAATAATTTATTTGACTTTGAATGATTTTCTAAATATAATAGTAATAAGGAACGGAGAAAACTATGAAAGACATATTACAAGACATTGTAGCACATACACACGCACTTGGCTTTTTAAACATTGTTAAAGTAAACGGTGATGATGCACAAACAGGTATTGATAGCATGGCAGAGGATCGATCTGTTATTCTACAAGCAAACACAAAAGCACCACAGATTGAGATGAAGGGTACTTTTGGTATGCCTAACCTAAATAAACTAGACATTCATTTAAAGTGTCCAGAATACAAAGATGGTGCAACTATTGATGTAGTAACCGCTGACAGAAACGGTTCAACTATTCCAGTAGGCATTCATTTTGAAAACAAAGCAGGTGACTTTAAAAATGATTATCGTTTTATGAACGCTGACATTATTAATGAAAAACTTAAAACCGTTAAATTTAAAGGTGCAAGTTGGGACGTTGAAGTTGCTCCAACTATTGCTAACGTACAACGTTTTAAATTACAAGCAACTGCTAACGCAGAAGAAACGGTGTTTACGGTTATTACAGATGGCACAAATCTTAAATTTAAATTCGGTGATGCAAGTACACACGCAGGTGAATTTATTTTTGCGGCAAATATTACAGGATCACTTAAAAATGAATGGGCATGGCCAGTAGCACAAGTTATGGCTATTTTAAACTTAGATGGTGATAAAGTAATGCGTATTTCAGACCAAGGTGCAATGCAAATTGCAGTTGATAGTGGTTTAGCACAATACGAATACATTTTACCAGCACAAAGCAAATAAGGATACATGACAAAAAATAAAAAGCCAGGCTTAGTAGACAAAATAGGGAAAGCACATTCAAAGGTGTTTACATACGTTAGTAAAAAAGCAAAGACAAGTAAACTATGGGCATTATTATTAACAGCATTAGTAATATACGAATTAATAGAACATTTAGTTTACCCTTGGCTTGTTCCACTTTTAGCAATTAAAGCCTTTGGATAATAGGAGAGTAATTTGAATACTGACTTAACAAAAGAACAAAAGGACTACGCAATCTTCCTGCCGGCGATCAGTGGTTTCTATGCGACTTTTATTGGCAAACAACGTAGAGAAGAATATGTAGATAAAACTCGTATTCCTTTCCCTAACAACGAAATGGAAAGTCTTAACTGGTTTAACAAAAAAGACGGACTATTCAACTATCAATGGAGTTTGTATTCTGCAGGACACGCCGAACTTGACATTAACAAGGACGCACCTAAAGAATTAATGATCCGTGAACGTGATCGCGAAAATAGTTGGCTACTTGGTGACTCAGGTGGTTTCCAGATTGGTAAGGGTGTTTGGGAAGGTGATTGGAAAGATCCTAATTGTCCTAAGGCTAAAAAGAAACGTGAGCAGGTTCTTGCGTGGATGGATGCCTATATGAATTATGGTATGATCCTTGATATTCCGGCTTGGGTGGCACGTTCACCAGCAGGAAGAAAAGCAACAGGTATTGACAACTATCAAGATGCCGTTAATGCTACACGCATTAACAACGATTACTTTATGAAGAATCGTACAGGTGCTTGTAAGTTTCTAAACGTACTACAAGGTGAAAATCACGCTGATGCAGAAGATTGGTATCAACAGATGAAAGACTATTGTGATCCTAAGGTATATCCAGACACACACTTTAATGGTTGGTCAATGGGTGGTCAGAACATGTGCGATGTGCATCTTGTTCTTAAAAGATTAGTTGCATTGAGATTTGATGGACTACTTGAAAAAGGTGTGCATGATTTTATGCACTTCTTAGGTACAAGTAAACTAGAGTGGGCAACTTTGCTTACAGATATTCAAAGAGCAGTTCGTAAGTATCACAACGAAAACTTTACGATTACATTTGATTGTGCTAGTCCGTTCCTAGCAACAGCAAATGGTCAAATATATTGTGAACTTGAAACTAATGATAGAAGTAAATGGGTGTATAGAATGGTACCTAGTATTGATGACAAAGCATTTGCCACTGATACTACTCCTTTCGGTCAAGCATTTGTACGTGAAGGCAAACACACTAGTTTCTTAGATAGTCCTATTACAGCAAATTTACAAGCAAAAGATATTTGTATATACGCACCAGGCGACCTAAATAAAATAGGTAAAGAAGGAAAAACAAGTTGGGATAGTTTTTCCTATGCGATCCAAATGGGTCATAATGTATGGAGTCACATTAATGCAGTACAAGAAGCAAACAGACAATACGACAACAGCCTTGTTCCAAGGATGCTTGTTCAAGAACAATTTGACAGGGTATTTTTTAGAGATGTTGTGGAGGCAATATTTGCAACATCAAACAGAGATGAAGCAAACGCAATCATAGAAGAATTTAGTAGATTTTGGATGGCTATTCCAGGCACACGTGGTGCTATTGGTAAGAAAACGGTTAATGCAAGTACACAATTTAATGCATTATTTGATGTCGAAGAAGATTCTATTCAAGAAGATATTCATGAAGATGGATTCTTTACTGAAGAAGAAGAACAAAAACTACAACAACTGGAGGTATAATATATGAAAGAACAAGATAAAAATCATAGAATCAAAATACTGGAATCACGTCACAGACAACTTGACGATGATATTAAAAGAGGTTATAGCAGTTATATCGATGATGCATCGCTTACTAAAATGAAACACGAAAAACTACACATTAAAGATCAAATTGAGAAATTAAAAAATGAAGCGTGATTATACAGATGGCGTAAGGGACGATGTTAACTACTTTACAGGCTTTGAAGTAGAGAAAACACCTGCGTATGATATGGACACACTATTTGTCGTAGGTTGTCGTCCACTAGAAGAAGTTCTTGCTAAAGCAGAACACCACCATGTGGATCATATCTATCTTGGTGCTAATCATAGTTTTGTTCCAAAAGAAGAATGGGAAGATTTGGTACTAGGATTATTAGACGCTAAATCGTCTTTGGGTACAAATTATATGGTAACACTTGATTATGATGTTAAGTATCACGAATGGATACTAGAAACAGGAATGGGTGAACGACACAACTTTATTCCATTGTTAAGTGTAAAATTACCCTATGTAAATCAACTAGGCTACAATGCTTGTATTAAGATTGATGACTCAGACTTTAATCATTCCAATCCTGGAGTTTGGATTCATCAAGTTCATGACCTTTTGGACAGAAATAAATTCACGGATTGGAGCAAATATGGCAACGATAATCCGGTTGACAACGAGTAGGAAAGACACTATACTATGAGTATAACAGAACAAATGCAAAAGGCTTATGCCGCAACTGAAAGACATGAAAAAATTATGAGAACTGCAAAGCGTATGATTTGGGTAACATTCCGTAAGGAAGGTATCCACAAGTATCCTGCGGCACTGGATGATCCCAGTCTTGCAACAGGTGATGAATATGATGTTTCGTTTTTGGGTTACCCACACAGACACATATTTCATTTCAAAGTCGCTATTTCTGTAACGCACAACGACAGAGATATCGAATTCATTCAATTCAAACGATGGTTGGAGAAATTATATGACAGCAAGACATTAGAGTTAGACTATAAAAGTTGTGAAATGATGGCTGATGATCTATATGAAAAGATTTCAGCAAAATATCCGGGCAGAGAGGTTCACATCGACATCAGTGAAGATGGTGAAAACGGTGCTCATATTGAATATGCAAAAGACTAAAGGAGAATCAAAGTGTCTTATTTTGCAGAACATCCGCAGATCGTTAAGATCTTTAAGGACTTGGAAGACTTTCGCGATTGGTGTCGTTTCGACGGTCATCGATATGACGAAAAAGATCTTTATAATAACGAAAGCGGTATTTGGAAAACTTACTGCCGCGAACGCAGTAAGAAGCAGAAGAACTTTAAAAAGAGATCAAGGAAACATTGATCCAGCAAAAGGAGTTGTAGCATGAAAATATGGTTGGTAGATTTAGAAGCAGTAGAAACTAGATATACATCTGAATGGAAAGTTCACTTACCTAAACAACTTAAAAAGGTAGGAAGTATTTTCGACGGCTACGCAGAAGTAGAAGTCATGGATGGTGCTGACGATATTCCAGATGCTACAACTCCTGGAGCATTTTTAAACTTTGGCGGAACAAACATTTACAAATGCACACAAATAGAAAAACTTTCTCGTGCATTTACAAATAATAAAGTTAAATCCGGTGATCATATTATCTTCACAGATGCGTGGCATCCTGGTATTATTAATGTGAAGTACATGGCAGAATTGCTAGGTATCGATGTAATAACACACGGACTATGGCATGCCGGCAGTTATGATCCTGCTGATTTCTTAGGTAGACTAGTAGGTGATACCCCTTGGGTAAGAAATGCTGAAAAGAGTTTCTTTCATGCATTTGATCACAATTACTTTGCTAGTGATTTTCATATTAAAATGTTTTGTGAAACACTACTAGGCATTGATATGACGTTAGCAAACGAAACTCATATTAAGGATAACAAAATTGTAAGAGCAGGTTGGCCTATGGAATATACAAAAGATAGTTTAACTCCATTTAAGGGCATGAAAAAGAAAAATTTGATTCTTTTTCCACACAGAGTTGCTCCAGAAAAACAACCTGAAATATTTAGAGATTTAAAAGAAACATTGCAAGATGATTATGAATTTGTCGTTTGTCAAGATCAACGATTAAGCAAAGTTGAATATCATAACTTGCTAGGCGAAGCAAAAATGATCTTTAGTGCTAATCTACAAGAAACACTAGGCATTAGTGCATATGAAGGTGCTGTTGTAGATACATTTCCGTTAGTACCAGACAGATTAAGTTATACAGAGATGTATGATGACTATTTCAAATACCCAAGTGAATGGACACAGGATTGGGATAGTTACATTAAGAACAAAGACAAACTTGTTGAAAAAATTCATTGGGTAATGAATGATTATAAAAAGCATCTTTCTAAGATTGATGTACTAACAAACTATCTATCAAATGAATATTTTAGTTGCAATAATATTACTAAGATGTTACAATATTACAACGAACAAAATAAAGAGACATCCACGTCTTAAACTCGGAGAAAAAAATGAAAAAATATGAAGAAGTAACACGCAGAATCAAGGACGCAAATAAGCGTTATTGGGCGGGTGATAATATTAGTGAATTCATTTATGCTGGTGAAAAAGAAAAACTAATTGAAGAAGCCGCAGAGAAATTTGAAGGTGTGCTAGACGCACTTTTGATTGATCGTGATAATGATCCTAATTCAATGGGTACTGCAAAACGTCTTGCTAAAATGTATTATAACGAACTTATGCAAGGACGTTATGACAAGATTCCAGCCGCAACGGCTTTTCCTAATAATGGTGAAGATGCATACACTGGTATGCTAGTGGTTCGTTCAGAACTTAAAAGTGTTTGTTCACATCATCATCAACCGGTAACAGGCGTAGCATACATTGGTGTTATTCCTAATGGTAAGGTAATTGGACTTTCTAAATATACACGTATCGCACAATGGTGTGCTAGACGTGGCACACTACAAGAAGAACTTGCAAATGATATTGCACGTGAGATTGAAAAAGCAACAGATGCAAAACATCTAGGTGTATACATTCAAGCAACACACGGTTGTTGTGAAAATAGAGGTATTATGGCACATTCAAGTTTAACACAAACAACCGTGCTAAAGGGTTCGTTCAAAGAAGATTCGGGAACAAAGAAAGAGTTTATGGATAATATTAAGTTGCAACAAGAGTTTGCACCGAGGTAATTATGGGTGATGATATTAAAGAAATTAAAATAGTTACTACATCTGAAGATCAACCAATAGCAGATGATACAGGTACATTTACAATATCTATTGATGGGTTAGAAGATCACTATGCTTCATATGCTTCACCGGGGTTATCTCCATCTTATACAACTACTGATTATGGTTGGACTGGTACACCTGGTTGCTATGTTGATACAGACCTTGTAGAAAGTAATCCCACTTGTAAAGCATTATGGGATCAATTTGAATACGTTTACAATATGGTTAAAGCAGACAAAGAAAACGAGGAAAGTAATGACATTCCGTTTTAGATTTTTTAAGTGGATTTCAGATTTTGACTTTCTAGATTGGTTAGATATAATTGGTCGTAAAAGAATTATTATGGACCGTTATGAAAACGAACCTTATCTAACACGCTACTATCTATTCCTTAAGGATAGAAAGTGGTTTCCATTTAATGTATTCCTACATAAATTTCATAAAGGCGATCTAGATGATTTACATGATCATCCGTGGCCATACTTTACATTAATTCTAAAAGGCGGTTATTGGGAAACTACGCCCAAAGGACGCTTTTGGAGAAAGCCTGGACATTTTAGATTTAATAGTCCCCGCAGTTTGCATCGAATTGAATTAGAGCCAGGAGTTACTCCTTGGACACTTTTTATTCCAGGACCTAAAATGAGGGAATGGGGTTTTATTCGTAAAGGTAAATGGGTACAACACGAACAATACTTAGAGGAAAAATACGATGGAAAATAGTCAAATTAATACACCAGAAGGACGTGAATGGCTTACAACACTCTTGCGTGAGCAACAAGTGATTGTTACTTTTAACAAAAAAGATGGCGATCAACGTATAATGACTTGTACACTTAATCAAGATCTTATTCCTGAAAATAAAAAGCCTAAAACAAAACCAGAAGATGATAATAAAAAGAAAAACGAAAACGTTCTTGCTGTTTACGATATAAATGCAGAAGGTTGGAGATCATTTACTTGGGCGAATGTAACTAATGTAGAGTTTTCTTTAGATAACGAAGATCCTGCAGAACAAGAAGGTAAACTGGTTTACTCAGGAGCATTACTAAAATGATTAACAAGAAGTTTTATACTTGGCATGATATAGAAGTAATGTGTACAAACATTGTTACCCAAATGTACAAGGACAAATGGACGCCAGACTACATTGTGGGCATTACACGAGGTGGCAATGTTCCTGCTACTATTATTAGTAACATGACCGGCATACGTTGCGAAGCACTAAAGGTAGCACTACGTGATGATACAAGCCATTTAGAAAGCAATGCCTGGATGGCCGAAGATGCTTACGGCTACGATGAACAAGGTTCATTTGCCCCTGAGATGGGATTCTTTAAAAATAAACCAATGGGCAAAAACATTCTTGTTATAGACGATATTAATGATACTGGCTCAACATTTAATTGGATTAAAGAAGATTGGAAGAGCAGTTGTTTACCACATAGTCCTGTATGGGACCAAGTTTGGAAAGACAACGTTCGCTTCGCAGTATTAACAGAAAACCTAAGCAGTGAGTTTGACGATGTGTCATACTGGTGCGATGAAGTAAACAAAGCCGAGGAAGATGTATGGTTAGTATATCCCTGGGAGAATATAGGACACTATGGCTAAAAAAGGCGAAGTACAACAACCACAAAATATAGAATCAAACGGCGTTTATCTTTTGATGGATCAAATTACCTATGCTAGTTGTAAAGAAGCAATTAAATGGGTAATGAATCATAATTTAAGCGATAATCCATTACCACAATTAACAATAATAATTAATTCACCGGGCGGAGATGTACACGCCGCATTTGCATTAATTGACGTGATGAAATCAAGTAGTATACCCATTAAGACGGTAGGATTAGGCTTGATTGCAAGTTGTGGCTTTTTAATTTTTATTGCGGGTACTAAAGGTAAACGTATTCTTACACCTAACACAAGCATTCTATCACATCAATATAGTTGGGGTAGTAGAGGTAAAGAACATGAACTATATGCTAGAGTAAAAGAATTTGAACTCAGCACAGAACGCATGATTAATCATTACAAAAAATGTTTAGGAATGACAGAAGCAAAAATTAAAGAAATACTTCTTCCGCCACAGGACGTTTGGTTAAGTGCTGAAGAAGCAAAGAAACTTAAAATTTGTGATAAGATTGAGGACTTGTACTAATGCGTGAAGACCTGATGGTACAGCAACAGGTAAAAAATGTATGGCAACACATGGTTGGTGTTATTTGCCTGAATCAAGTTAATAGACGACAAACTAAACCATTGCTTACAAAATTCTTTAAACGATGGCCTACAGCAAATAAACTATTGCGTTCAGCAACTATTCCCATGCTGGAAGAGTTTTTAGCACCACTAGGTATGCAAAAGGTAAGAGCAAAACGCATTTATAAGATGAGCATTCAAATAGAACATTGGGATGGTAACGATGCTACACAATTATACGGTATTGGCAAGTACGGTTCTGATAGTTATAGAATTTTTTATAAAAATGAAATACCTGCAGATGTTCAGGACAAAGAATTAAAACGTTATATAACAGAGGAACTAACGTATGGCCACGCTTGAAGAAAAAGAACATCTAATAGAAACAATTAAAAGACCTGATAGATACTATCGTATCAGCATTTGGGGTTATGGTAGTGAAATGGTATGGAATAAAGTTTCCAAAGAATGTGCTGATTGGTGGAACTCACAGGAAGATCTATCAGCAGAAGAATACATGAGTGATCCTGAAGAGTTTGTAAAAGAAAATACTATCCCCGACGAAGCCAATTTCCTTAGATGGGAAAACGATGATGGAGAGAAATACTATTCAGGGTGGCATGAACCACCAGAAGAAGCAGGACATTTTTGGGGTGTGTCAGATTCAGGTGCAAATATTACCGTAGAAGAAGTTGAATCAGGTGAATACAATGCTCCTGTAATCGAAACCATAATTGACGGTAAGGACTTTCATAATGCTATTGATGAAGATGGTGTCGAATGTACCATTGAAGACGAAGATGCTGTTATTCCTAAAGGATATTATGCACAAATGATTAGCAGTGAAAAAGGAACTTTTTTTGATGGTGTTTTACATTTAGTAGGACAAACATTTGATCCAACAAAACTTGTAATAGATCAAAACACTATGCCTAACGATGAAGTTATTATTAAGGGTGTTAGATACGGTGATGAAGGCAAAGAAGTAGAAGTTGAAAACAACGGTGGGGACACCAGAGGAAAAGGATATTCAGTTTATTTTTATGAGGAAACATATGAGCCACCAAGTCGTTAAAGAATTTAAAGATGTTCCATGGACAGATGTATTAATCGACACAAGAGATTTTACCGTATTCAAAGACGGATTTCCAGTTACTGAAGGACACGTTCTTTTTGTGCCTAAGGTAGAAGACTGGGATCATTTATCAAAATGTTATAAAGCCGCTTATGCTTGGGGTTATGATTGGGTACAAAAAGGTTATTGTGATTCATATAACATTGGACAAAATGTAGGTACTGAAGCAGGACAAACCGTTATGTGGCCACACGTACACTTAATACCTAGAAGAAAAGGCGATATGTCTGATCCAAGAGGCGGTGTTCGCGGAGTTATTCCAGAAAAACAGAAATATACTCCAAAAGACGTTGCACAAATGGACATGTTTGAAGAATCTGTCGGATGTTAATGGTTGACAAAAACCTAAATAAACACTATAATATATAATAGGAGAAGTAAATGAAGTTAAGATATAGTGAGGCATTTTATAGTGTACAAGGAGAAGGACGCTTTGTTGGCGTGCCTAGTGTATTCTTACGTACATTTGGATGTAATTTTAGATGTATGAATTTTGGGTTAGATAAACATCCTAACAGAGCAGAAAAGTTAGAACAAGGTATTAAGTATAATCCTGAAGTAAAAAAATTACTTGATGACGGTATTTTGGACAAGGTAAATAAATTTGAGGATTTGCCTATTGTTCACACAGGCTGTGACACGTATGCAAGTATCTATCCTGAATTTAAAAAGTACATGAAAGACCATACCATCGACGAAGTGGTCGATTATGTATTAAGTCTTACTCCCGAAGGGAAGTGGACTATGGCGAATGGACAAGATGTTCATTTTATATTGACAGGTGGTGAGCCTTTGCTAGGGTGGCAAAGGTTGTACATGGAACTCTTTAAACACCCTCGTATGGAGGATTTGAAAAATGTTACATTTGAAACAAACACAACACAATCTCTTAGAGAAGACTTCAGAGATTATCTTGGATCTCAAAACAGATTTGAAATCACTTGGTCGTGCAGTCCGAAACTTTCCGTTAGCGGAGAGCCTTGGGATACTGCTATCAAGCCTGAAATTGCTAGGCAGTATTTTGATGTACCTGGTAGTAGTATGTATTTCAAGTTTGTTGTGGCTGACGAACATGATGTGGATGAAGTTGCTCAAGCCGTTAGTGAATATCGTAAAGAAGGAATCGATTGCCCTGTATACGTTATGCCTCTCGGTGGTAGATCGGAAGAGTACAGCCTCAACACTAGACGAGTCGCTGAATTGGCAATGGAGCGAGGCTGGAGATATACACCAAGACTACACGTCGACATCTTCGGAAACGCCTGGGGCACTTGATGTTATGGAAAAGAAAAGAAAAGAACTTAACCAAGAAAAATTTGAAA
>Ga0255764_10001513_pt1 | contig 19609 bp, 15 predicted proteins | sample 071ome_30_FD_179964 | JGI IMG/M metagenome (GOLD analysis project Ga0255764, IMG submission 179964) | Coastal salt marsh microbial communities from the Groves Creek Marsh, Skidaway Island, Georgia - 071406AT metaG (version 2) | ecosystem: Environmental > Aquatic > Marine > Intertidal zone >... | reverse complement strand
CGATCGATCGTTCGACCGCACGGCGACGCGCGCGAACGAGCGATGACGACGGAAACGACGACGAGTGATGTTCCATCACCGGCGATGACGGCGCGTCGACGACGCCCGGACGCGTTGGATAAAACTCTGGCGCACTGCGTGCGCATCAAGACGCTGCTGTCGACATCGGACGGACGGGATAAAGCCATGTCGCTGGCGCAGTACGCGTGCGCGTTCGTCGCGAACGGGTGCGATGGGAACGCGCTGAAGGCGTCGAAATCGATCGCGGGCGCGCGGAAACCGTTTCGGGTGTTTAAACCGGTGGAGGCGGTGATGCCGTTGATGGCGGATCGAGGGGCGACGCTGCGCGAGGCGAGGCGGAGCGCGGAAAAGGGCGCGGTCGCGATGAAGTGTTTGGGAATGGCGGCGTACTTTGCGTTCGATCACGTGGTTTGGATGACGCAGGCGGGGATACAGAAGAACTCGAGCGTCGGGGATGCGGCGCAAAAGTTGTCGTATTGGGGCTGGTTTCTCGGGAGCTCGGCGGGGCTGTACTCGGACACGACGGAGCTCAACGCGTTGCTCGACGTGATGAAGGAAAAGGGATTCGGGAAGGTTTCTCCGCCGAACGGCGGCGGCGACGGAGCGTTTCAGGATGAGGATGAAGACCTCACGGATGAGGAATTTGAGGCGAGAGAGGCGGAGAAGGAGGAGCTTCGAAGACGCGCGCGTAAAGTTTTCGCGGGTCTCGTCACGAATAGCGCGCAAGCCGTCTTGGCGCTCGCGCTCTTAGATCAAATCAAAATGTCCAAGCGTAAGATTGGGGCGTTGGGTGTATTTTTGTCTGCGGTGAACATCGCGACTTTGTTACCGCCGCTCGAGGTCAAGGTGAACGCGCCCGTCAAGGCGAAAACCGCGTAAAAGTATAGTTTGTTTTGTCCGCATGTAATCTACCCACTGGAACCAGCAGTGCGTCACGAAGACGTGCGCATCGATCGATGCCTGCGTAACCTTTTTGTTTAGTTGACTTACATTTCTCTACCGTACATTCATCGTCGTCGTTTCCTAATCGCTCTTTTCGGGCGGCGTAAAGGCGAGATTCCAAAATCCCTTTGGGGCTGGCTCTGGCGCCCACTTGGCTCTGTGTCGGGAGTTTTGCGCGTTCGGAGGCAGCGTGTGCGGACATTTGATTGTCGCTCTGTCTTTTTCTGGCATCATGGCGCTGTAAAACGTGCGACACTCTTCGCACGCGTACGCGTTGAGCTGCTCTCGCTCGCTTTTTTTGCGCACCACCTCGACGCACTTAACTTGTCCGCGCGCCGCCGTCTCCGAGTCCCCAAAGACCTCGTTCGGTCCCGTGGGCGAGTTGTCGGACAATCGCTTGTTCTTTCGAACCTTGTTGTCATTCGTCTCGTTTGCAGAAACTCTGTTTTTAGAGTCAAGAAATATTCGATCCAACGGCGGCGCCGCGGCGCGACGGCGCGCGTCCCGCTCCTTTTCCGCGCCGCTCCTCGCGTTTTCCACCCCTTCATCCACCGTTCTAGCCGCGACGCGTCGCGAACCATCCTGCTGCCCCACCGACCGTTTCTTCTGCGTCGCCCCCCAAAGGTTGTCCTCCAACGTCGCCTCTCGAACCTCGCGCGTCGCTCGCTTGAACCCACCGACGACGCCGGGTGCCAACTTTTCAGCGTCGTCGCCGAACAACTGCGTCTCCCGCACAATCTTTGGTGGCGCCTTCGTCGCCGCCGTCGTCAACACGAGTTCCTCCACCCCACCGTTCGCCACGCATCTACCGCGCTCGGGCTTCACCCCCGCCGCGTTCGCCGCCTCTTTGACCCCGCCTCTTCGATACAACTCTTCAAACCGTTCCGCCCGTTTCCGGTACTTTTGACACGCCTCCTTGTACAACTCCAACTCCGCCCGCGTTCGCTCCCGTCCCGGGGATTCGCACCCGTCCTCCACCGCCCCGCGCGCGATCATCTCCCGTCCCAACCGTTCCCTCAGCGCCTCCGTCTCGTTCGTCTTCTCGACCAACGCCCGTTCCAACGCCCGAACCCGCGTCTCCGCGCGCGTCGCCCGTCGTTCCAATTCCCCCACGCGCGTCCGAAGCGTCCTCCCCGAGCCGCCGCTCCCGTCGTCGTCCCCGTGCGTCGTCATCGACCGTATCAGCGCGTCGACGCCTCCACGAAGCGCCTCTTCCACGCACGTCCGCATCGCTCGCAACCCGTCCGCGTGCTTCTCCAACGACATCATCGCGTCGTCTTCATCTTCATCATCTTTGCCGTCATCGGCGCGCTGTCGCCGGGAATCGTCACGGCCGAGGTGCGTCTCCACCTTACGTTTCGTCGCCGTCGCGATCGTCGTCGTCGGCGGCGACGACGGCGACGACGGCGCGCGCATGTCCGTCGTACACTCCCGTCGTCGTCGTCGCAATCGCATTCGTCTTCATCGTCGTCGTCGGTTTACATATGGATATTAATCACCTTGGTATATATACCATTCATACGTATATAAATACTGTTTATTAGGATGACTAAGCCTCGGAAGACTCACCGCGGACTGGACGACATCGAGCGTAAAACGATACTACTTGGTATAATTTGGCTGTGTAGTACTGTGAATACGTAAATATACAGGGAGAATAATATACTATCTATAGGCACTACACATACGGATCGGACGTCGTCGTGGTCCCATCCTCGTCTCACCCGGATGAGGTGTACCACCACGTATGATACTGTATACACATACAAATATTGTGATTGAAGACGATCGGTCTCGATGATCGATCGGCGCGCGCGTCGTCGTCACACACTTCGACGACGACTTTGACGACGATGATGCGACGAAGAGTGGTGGGAAGCGCTTCGGCGGCGCGGGCGTTGGCGTCCGCGGCGTACAGCGCGGCGGCGAAACCGGCGCTGCGAACGGCGGGGGATAAGACGACGACGACCAATAATGGGTTGTTCGGATCGGTGTTCGGATCGAGCGGTGCGGCGGTGAAGTTCCCGCCGATGAGCGAGACGTTCGCGCACGCGGAGAAGGGCGGAATCTCGGGTGTCGATGCGGTGAATAACGCGCCGACGACGAGCGCGACGGTGCTGTCGAACGGGGCGACGATCGCGAGCGAAAACGCGCCGGGGGCGACGACGGCGGTGGGGTTGTACGCCGACGTCGGGAGCGAACGCGAGAGGGGGGCGTGGGAGGGCGGGTTCACGCACGCGCTCGAACGCGCGGCGTTTAAAGCGACGAAACATCGAAGCGCTTTCCGGGTGACGCGGGAGTGTGAGGTGATCGGGGCGAACCTGAGCGCGAGCGCGAGCCGAGAGCAGTTCGCGTACGCCGTGGACGCGCTCAAGTCGCACTTGCCGCGAGCGGTGGAACTGCTCTTGGATTCGGCGCTGAACCCGGCGCTGGAAAACCACGAGGTCGAGGCGGTGGTGAAAGCCATGAAGGATGAGGTCAAGGAGTTGAACGAGAACCCGCAGGCGTTGTTGATGGAGGCGACGCACGCGACGGCGTACTCGGGCGGCTTGGGCAACGCCCTCGTGGCGCCGAGCGGCGACTTGTCGCACATCACGGGCGATGCCTTGCGCGAGTTTGTGCGCGATAACTTTACCGCGCCGCGCGTTGTGCTCGCCGCCGCGGGGTGCGATCACGACGAGCTCGTGCGCATCGCCGAGCCGATGCTCGCCACGCTCCCGTCTGGCGACGGCGCGCCGGCGACGCCGACGACGTACGTCGGGGGGGATTTCAGACAAAAGACAGACAGCCCGATCACGTCTGTCGTGCTCGGCTTTGAGTTCAAGGGTGGCTGGCGCGACGTTAAGGCTTCCACCGCGATGACGGTGCTCACCATGCTCCTCGGCGGTGGCGGAAGCTTCTCCGCCGGCGGACCGGGCAAGGGCATGTACTCGCGCCTCTACACGCGCGTGTTGAACAAGTACTCTTGGGCGCAAAACTGCACGGCGTTCCACAGCATCTTCAACGACACCGGCATCGTCGGCATCTCTGCGATGGCTAACAGTGGACACGTCGGTGACATGGTCAAGGTGATGGCGGGTGAGCTTCAAGCCGTGGCGGCGAACGGGGGCGTCTCGGCGCAAGAGCTCGAACGCGCCAAAAACGCCACGGTGAGCTCCATCTTGATGAACCTCGAATCCAAGGCGGTGATCGCCGAAGATATCGGTCGTCAAATGCTCACTTACAAGCATCGCAAGTCTGCCGCTGATTTTATCGCCGACGTCCGCGCCGTGACCGCCGCCGACATCGCCAAGGCTGCGGCGGATTTGATCGCGTCCAACCCGACGGTGGCCATGTCTGGAGAGTTGCACGCCGCCCCGCGCTACGAGGAAATCAAGGCGATGTTCTGAGAAGAAGAAATCCATCGATGCGCGCGCGATTGAATCACACGACGATCAAACACATCTTGTATAGTTTTTATCACACCACAAAGAAAAAGGAAGACGAAGGTTTTTAATGTTAAAAAATCTGACAGAAAGAAGCGAAACGACTCGGCGAGCGCGACGCGAAAGCCCTGAAAACGAGACGCCGCGCCGCGCGCCACTAGTGATCGGAGAGAGAGGAGGAACGTCTTTTTATTTTGTTAATTTGACGCGTCGTCGTTCAATTACAACGTGTCGTCACCCATGTGAAATGAGGCTTCCGCTATTCGGACTAACAACGGAATCGAGAATTTAAAAACTAGAGATTCGTCCTCATTCGTCGCAAACACCCCCATAACTCGCGCGCTCGCGTGCGCCCTCGAGTCAAAGTTTAGCCTCCTCTTTACTCAGCACCCTCAATCGGCGCGGCAGCTTCTTCAGCCGGGCGCTCCACCTTGGTGCCGACGGCTTCCTGGCTGTAATCACCGTGAACTTCCATGAGCTTGGTCAAATCGAACTTCGGCGCCTTGAGGATCTTAACCTTGCGGATGTACACGTTTTGCAGCGGGTAGATGCCAGAGCAAGACTTTTCAATCTCCTTGCCAATGACTTCCGGGATGAACTTGAGGACAAGTTCCTTCAAGTCGCAGGAGTTGCACTCACGGTTGATGATTTCAACCATCTTGGCGCGAATTCTGCGAATTTGGGCGCTTTGCGCGTAGCACGTGCGCTTCGCTTGGTCGACGCGGCGCTTGGTGAAACCGATGCAAAAGACGCGAAGGGTGTAACCATCGGTCGTCTTGACGTCGGCGAAGCACTCGATGAGGGAGAACCACTTGCGGACGAGCGAGCGGATCTTATCCGTGGTGAAGTCCATACCGGCAAAGTTGGTCAAGACGTTTCTGCCTTGGACGTCTTCGCACTTGAGCTTCATCTTGCGGAAAGATTGGTCCTCGTCGTTGTTGAGGTCCGCGAGGGAGATCTCAAAGATGCGGCCCTTCAAGCCATCGGAAGCAATCTATCGAATTTCGGAAAAACGAGCGCAACGTCAGTAAATCATTCGAACGATATCTTTCGCGTCGTCTCGCGTCGCGCGGCGGCGAGAGAGCGCGCGACGACGACGACGACTCCCACGTCGTGCGTCACATTCGTTTTAGGGTTTTAAAGCCTCACGCGAACGATCGTCGTCTCTCAAACGTACCTTGGTACCAGCGGTGCGGGTCACGAGCGTCTTGCCGATGTTGCGCACGGAGAACATGCTCGGCGCCTTGATTTCATACCAATCCTTCTTCGTGAACGGATCGACACTGCGCGCGGGGAAAGAAACGAAAGAAAACGCGGCTCGTCAGTCACCATCCAGAGAAAAACCCCAAAACCCGCGCATCCGCTCTGGTTCGCATCGCCGCCGCGCCGCGTCGTCGCGTCGCGCGAACGACGCGCTCGACGCGAGTTTGACCGCAAACGATTCCATCGCGTCCACCCCGTTCCCCGCGTCGACTCTCGCGCGCGCGGCGACACCCACGGCGTCCGCGCGCACCCGCTCCGCGGCGCCTCGCCAGGCCCTACTCTCCTCGAAGCGATCCGTCCCGTCCCGTCGCCGTCCCGTCGCTGTCCCGTCGCTATCGCGTCGCGTCGCATCGCGTCACACGTACGCCTTCTTCTTGCCGCCCTTCTTGCCCTTGGACATGCGCTTGTTCTTGCCGACAGCCATCTTGAGAGACTTTCCCTTGCGGTGGAGTGCTCGCGGCTCGTAAAGGCGGATGGCGCCGCGCGCGCGGACGACGCCGTTCGCGTCCCGGCCGAGGGCGGGGCGGGCGCGGGGGTTTGGTTTGGAAACCAAACTTACTACACTTAGTACACAGATCGGTATATTATGATCTTTTTCAATACGAGTATTATAGATACGTGAGACACCGGACAAACATTTTTACGACGACGACTACTGTACTTACACAAAAAACATCCATGTATTGATGATTTTCGTAAAATAAATAAAGTTCGGACATGCGGTACACTTGTTCGTACGCGCGCCCCACGCACGCGCGCGAGGGTCCCTTTTGTCTTTGTTCTTTGTTCCTTGTTTGTATGTACAAACAGTGTGGTTTATGAGAACCCGGCGGCGTCTCTCCAACCCCTCGTCGCTCGCTTGCTTCGTTCGACGTTCCTTCGTTCGACGGCGGTGGCGGCGGGCGTCACACGACGACGACGACGAGGGTCGGGACGACGGGACGGGACGCGCGCGCCACGCTGGAAGTTTTCGTGAAACGAACCATCCGTGTCGACGAGAGAGAGAGATTGATCATCCGGGACGAGGCGCGACAAGGAAGGAGAGTTGGGTGAAAAAGGAAGGAGACTGAGAGTGGATAATAAATCAAAGGAAGAATGCTTTTGACGACGACGAAGACGTTGACGACGACGTTTACGCTGACGACGCGCGGAAACCGCGCGTTCGGTGGAGCACGAAGAGCGACGGTTCGACCGCCGAGGGCGGAATCGAACGATGGTGAGTTTTCCTTTGACCCGAGCAAGCTGCCGACGTTTGGCGGAGGAGGAGGAGGAGGAGGGGCGCCGACGACGGGAAGACCCGGCGGTGGATTGATCGTGCCAGGGATGGATGGATTCGATGAGTCCATGGTGATGACAAATCCGCTCTCCGGTGGGGGCGGGGCCCCGACGAAGCCTGGGGCCAAGGCGGCGATTCCAAAGGTGGGCGGAGAGCTTCAGGGCGCGTTTGAGCCGTACAAGCCGCCAGAGGCGTACGAAACAGCCAAGGCGGACGAAGACGACCCGGAAAGGATGTTGATGATGATGCGTCAGCGCGTTGGGTTGTGGCACGCGCTCGCTAAGTTTGTGCGTCCGCTCAATTCGAAGGGATACCAGCCGAATGATATTTTTGAGGCGACGGGCATCGAGCCCAAGGAGCAGGCGTTGTGGGTGACTTGGTTGCAGTGCTACGCGTCGCTCAAGGAGAGCGATAAGTTTGACAGCTCCAAGTTGGAGTATTTCGACAATGAATTTGTCGGTGCTCCCAATCTCTCGCAAATCCAGTACTTGCCCGCGGCGGTGCGCAGCGAAGCGGCGGAGTTTGTCGTCGACAACGAATTTGAGGTGACGCAAACGCGCGAGCTCGTCAAGGCTTACGAGATCAAAAAGGCGAATAAGAGCACCGTCTCCGCTCGTGATTTCAACGATACGCCTGGCGATGTCTTGGCGTACAAACTCTATCGCGACATTCTCGAGCTTCAGCGTTATCAAGGCGAAGAGGAGGCGCAGAAGATTCGCGACAGAGGCATCCAGTACGCCGTCACCGAGACGGCCAAGTCTCGTCTTTCCTCTGCGGTGGAGATGTTCATGTCGCAAGTGAACGCTGGTACTTCCATGGTTAAAGCGTCTGAACGCGCGAACGAAGAAAGTGAGGTCAAGGCTGAGCTCCAAACGGTTCGTTTGGAAGCGGAGGAGTTGGGTTTCAGACCGGTTCCAGTCGTTGGCAACTACAACAGGTTGACTTCGGCCAAGGTGCGCACGGCGGGCGTCATCGTCAAGGATGGAAACCTTTTCGGTGTCTTCACGCCCCCGGGTAATACCGATTGGGTCGCTCTACCGACTTGGGATCTTCTTTTGGATGCGGGCGAACCCTTTGCGATGTTTTGCGACGACACTTCCAAGCTTCCAGTGGAGGGCATCAAGGACAAGTCGGAACCTGGACTTCTCGTCGCTGATCGCAAGGCGAACTCTCCGAGCTTTGGCAAGTACTACCTGGTTTCTACCAAGAGTAGCTTGGTCATGGCTGGTTCGGGATCTAACGCAGAGACGGTTTCCATCATGGATGGCAGGGATATCCTCGCCGCTGAGCGCGCCGGCAAGCCGGTGACGACGCTCGCGCGAGTATTGCTGTGCGTTCGTGCTCCTTCGCGCGGCGTGGGCGACGGCATGACGACTGAGTTCGTGAGTTAGATGACGCCAAGAGACGATTTCTATTACCATTCTTTGCGAAGCAGCGTTTTAGTGTGTTAGTTTGTGTAAAAGACTCCATTCCATAATATTTCAAAATGAGAAACGCGCGTCATCTAACAGGGCGAGTTTACTTCTTCTTGTTCTTCTTCGGCTTGAGCTCCGTCGCGATGAGCTCAACCATCGATTGATCACTGAGGGACTTTTCGGATTGAACTTCTTGCGGCGCAAAGGTGGTAATGCGGTCGTTGCCATTCTTCAAGACCAAGAAGGTGCTCTTGACGTGCGCGACGGCGGCGCCATCCTTTTCGTACAACACCGGGTACGCGTGCAACAAACCGTGGTTGCAGCACTCAACCAAGCCAAAGTTGACACGCTTCTCTTGTAACGCGCGTGCCGTGAACGGCATGGTTGGGAAACGCTTGGAGATTTCGGAGAAGACGGCGCGAGAGCCAGCCATCTTGAGTTGGTAGTTCTTCTCGATGGCGCGCTTGTACACCTTGGTCTCCTTTTCGTCTCTTTGCTTCGGCTTACCTTCGCCGCTGGACATGACGATGTCCAAAGCGTAAACTTCGTACATTTGAATCTCTTCCGGATCAACCTTCATCTCCGGGGAAGACTTGTTGAGGATAACCTTGTTACCGTCAATGATGAAGCGCTTCATGTTGTGCGTCATCACGCCCTCGACGACGTTGACACCGAAATCCTCGGCAATCTTCTCAATGGTGGCACCAATGTCCGCGGTCGAAGCCCCCGGACGGAGCTTGCGGATGACGACTTCAGACGCGAGTTGCGCAGCCTTCATCACATCAGCTTGTTCGCCCGTCACAGGCGCGTCACCGACGACGAGGGTGTGCGCCGCCGTCGCGACGTAACCATCGACGTGCGCGCCGAGGTCAATCTTCACCGCCGCGCCGTCTTCAATAACAGCGGTCGAATCGAGGCCCGGAGAGTTGTGACACACGCAGTTGTTCACAGACACGCACGTCGGGAAAGCCACGCCCTTCTCAACCTTGTTCCCGTCCTTGTCCTTCTTGTTGTAGTATCTAGCGCACTCCGTTTCGAGCGCCTTGTCCCCGATTTCACACAAGTCGACCACCTTGGCGCCCGCCTTGCACGCCTCAATCACAGCCTTCATCGCCACTGTTTACGAGCAAAACACACACAAAAGGAAGGATGAGAAAAGTCAGTACACAATTTTCGTCGTCGTCGTCGCTTTCGCCGGGTTCGTCGGTCGCGTTCCTTTTCGCAAAAACAAAAGCGCCTCGCGCGACCCACGCACCGTTCGCGCAGTCAGCCGCAATCTTATACTTGGTCACCACATCCGGCTGCGAGCGAACGAAACAAAATCACGTCACATCTCGTCAGTCTCGCGTCCTTCTCCATCATCATCACGAAGCGAAACGAACGGTCGAAAAACCAATCAACCAATCCGAAACCAATCCACCGAAAACAATCGCTCAATCAAGGCGCAACACGCACGTTTTCGCAGGTAAACTCCGTCTCATCGACCTCGGATTCATCGTCCGAGGACGCGTAATCGCTATCGCTGTCGATCGCCATGTCTCCCCGTCCGCGCGTCTCGTTCGTCGACGCGTCGGTCTCTGTCCATCCGCCCTCGTTTCGGCCGGTGAAGCCGACGGCGGTTCGGCGGGTGGGTACTTCGTATGTGTATACAGTATGATTATGTTTCAGGTTCTGGGGTTTTGCCTCCTCCGTGCGTCGCCTCTCGTCTTCATCGCGCATTTCAACCTACTCTAAGGGAGCCGGCGCTCGATCGACGACGAAGCCGTCGGGCGAGCGCCGGACCGGCCGCGCCGCGCGTGGCGACGCCGACGGAGTCGAAGGAACTAGGCGGAGGACGCGGAAGCGCAGGCGAGGGCTAAAGCCAGGGACGCGGTCTCGGACGCGGTGGAATCCGCGACGTCGGAACGGTTCGTTTCGGCGACGTAGGCGTCGACGCAGCGTTTGAGGGAATCGGTAAAGAGCGCGGGGTCGATGGAGCTGGAGGCGCCGAAGGCGGCCGATGCGGCGACGGCGCCGAGGGCGGCGGCGCCGAGGGCGAAATCCGAGCTTCCATCGCTGTGTTGTTGGCCTTTGATGGCGCGGACGGGATCGTCGGCGACGTAATCGAACACGTCTCGGGCGCCGGCGCCGTTGGAATCGCCGAGACCGCCGGATAAGATGCCCGGGGCGTGCCTGCGATCGACGCGACGCGCGAGGATTTCTCTGGCGCGCGCGAGCCGAAGCGTCGGCGCGCGGATTTCGCGGAGAAACACGCTCTTAGCCTCGGCATCGCCGAGACGCGCCTCCCCGGTGGCTTTCCAAGCCTCGGCGTAGGCGTCTTCGAGCTGCACGCGAATCTTGGAGTGTTTACGACTCGCACCGTCGACGGTTTCCGCGACGTCGAGAAGCGCCGCGAGCGCTTCGAGCACGTCTCGCGCCGCCGAGCTTATCTCGAAAACCCCGCAATCTTCGGCGCCGGAAATCGTCGGCGCGTTCGCTATGGAGTACGAAGGGTCCCCAGAACTGTGTCTCTTACCACCGACGGTCGTCTTGGCTGATGACACGTCGTAATACTCTTGAGAAGACGGAAGCGTCGACGCGGCGCCGTCTCGCAACCGCAGAGCGACGCGTTCGCCCGCCAAGCTCGACGCTTCAACCATTCTCGCAAAGAATTGGCTTCGATCGCCCTCAGATGGAACGATGTCTACAATCAATCGGTAAATGAGCGCGTTTGTGGCGAGAACGGCTGCCGCCTTGTTCGCCGCGGCGTCTCCTCCTTCTTCGTTCGTATCGCTGCCCTTTTTCCGCCAACTCTCGTACGCTCGCAGTCTCAGTCTCGCATCCTTGACGAGCGCCGAGCACACGTGGAGAAACAAAAGCTTGGGTCCGACGAACTCGTACGCCGGGTCCACTCGATCGCCGTCTTCCTCTAAAATGGTACACTCGTCTAATTCATCGTCCGAGTCATCTTCGTACGAATCGTCGTTGTCGTTTTCTGAAGCGTCGTTGTCTTCTTCGTAGGCGGCGTCTTCTCTGGTAATTTTGCGTCTCGTCGAACGAGCGCCTTGTCCATCCTCCGGACGCGATCCGTACAACGAACGAACGAGTAGATCGCTAAAGAGCACCCAATCCTTTTCCTTGACGCTTCGACCCAACCCCGGGGATCGAATCGTCGTCGATTGCGCCGCCGTCTTGTCCGCGTTGTCCAACGGCGTCCACGATTTCTCATTCAACACGACGCGATACGGCGGAGCGTCGACGTCGCCACTCGTAGACCCCACGACGACGGTTGAAGAGGATTTACTGGACCGACGACGACCGCCATCACCGCGACGCGAAGACGACGACTCTAACCTCACCGCGGGTGCCCTCTCTTCACACATTTTCAAAATCTCCACCGCCCGTCTCGCGTTTTCCGCGTCTCTCCTCGTCGATCGTCCGCCTCGTCTCCTCCCGCACACCTCCAACAACCTCTCGTACGTCCCTCTCTGCGGCAATCTCTCCGGTTCGCTCACCGTCATCACTTTATACACCGCATTCACGAACGCCCGATCGCTCCTTCGTTCAAACCCTCTCGCTTCCCGCGCTTTTCGATTCATCAAGTCTCTTCCGCCGGCGTTCGCGTCCGTCGCTCGATTCGCGCTTCCTCCGTCCACCGCCGCCGCCGACGTCTCCAACGATTCGTTCGATATAAAATTCATCGTAAAATCATCAAACACCTTTGTCGCTCGTTCGATCCGTTCGTATCGTCCGCGCGTCGTCGCGTTCGCGTTCCCATTCGTCGTCACTGGTGTCAAAACAACCAAGTCATCGTCATCTTTCCACACATCGATTTCGAGCGCATCCTTCCCACCACCACTCGTCTTCGTCGCCGTCGCACCGCCGACGCCGGACGATTTCCGTCTCGCGTATTTCTTCGTCGCCGTCGCCGTCGACATCCCGGCGCTCCGTCGTCTTCGTCGTCGAGTGAGGACGCGATGGGTGCGCGTTTCAAAATCCTTGAACGATATGTGTCCATACTGTTTGTACATACGAACACGTGTCAAAAACAGTTGAACCGAGCGCGCCGCGCCTCACTCACTCGACGGCGACGACGAATGACGGCGACGACGGACGACGACGGGGACGCGGAGGAGGGTAGAACGACGACGAAGGATGCGAACCCGATGTGGACGGCGGCGCCCTGGGCCGGGGTCTCGGCGACGGCGACGACGACGAAGCGACGACGCGCGATGGGTGGTGCTTGTGGGAAACCGTCGACGCCGAGAGCGTCGTCGAGGTTGGGCGCGGTGAGGGAGGGAGAGACGACGACGACGACGGTGGGTGATTCCGCGAGTCCCGTCACGGGGTTACCACCGAGGACGCGACCGGTGAGTGGGGTCGTCGCCGTCGGCGGTGATGACGACGACGGCGACGGACCGACGACGACGCGCGCGAAGGCGATTCCGCCGCTCGAGGCGAGAAGTTGGAAAGAGTGTTTCGAGCGCGCGGAGAATGTAACGATCGACGGTGGGGACGCGAAAAGGACGAGAACACAGGGTGGGGTGTTTCGGGTGTATTCATCCAATCTCGCGTCGTCTGATGCGTCTGATGGTTCTGATGGGTCGCCGCCCGTTCTTTTGGCGTGTTTACACGGGTGTCCGTACACGGGATTGACGTGGGGTCCGTGCGCTGAAGAACTGGCGAGACGGGCGAGATCTTCGTCGTCGACGATGACGTCGCCGGCATCGTCCATGGAAATATTCGCCATGGATCTCAGGGGACACGGGGAGAGTGTCGCGGTCGCGCCCGACGCCGCCGCTTGCGAGAGTTTCGATCCAGACGTCATGGCGGAGGACGCGTTGGAGACGCTTCGCGTCTTTGTCGTCCGCCGAGGCGAGGAAGAAAAGACAGATACGTGGAGAAAGACGAGACGGAAAGTCGTCGTCGTCGGACACAGCATGGGTGGGGCCATCGCGGCGAGATTGGCGAAACGGTTGGAAGAGCTCGACGCCGCGGGCGACGGTTTCGTCGAAGTCGTCGGGCTGATTTTAATAGACATTGTCGAGGGATCCGCCATGGCGGCGCTTCCCGCGATGGGTGCGCTCGTGGACGCGAGGCCAGAGACGTTCGAGTCGCTCGAAGAGGCGATGACGTGGTCGATGACAAAAGGTGGGGGAACGCGAAACCCGCGTTCGGCGGCGATTTCACTCCCTTCGCAGTTGCGCGAGATAAACGTTGCGGGTGGCGACAAAACGTCGTCGTCGTCGTCGCGCCGCCGATTCGCGTGGAGAACGAATTTACGCGCCACGGCGAAATATTGGTCCGATTGGTACACCGGTCTCTCCAAGCTCTACTTGTCCGTGAAAGCGCCCAAACTCCTGTTACTCGCCGGGAACGATCGACTCGATACCGAGCTCACCATTGCGCAAATGCAAGGCAAGTTTCAGATGACGCTCCTTCCCAAAGCGGGACACGCGATTCAAGAGGACGATCCGGATTCCGTAGCCACGGTGCTGGAAAATTTTGTCGGGCGATACGTGCTCAACCCGAGACCGACGCCGCCGAGTTTTCGACGCGAAAGCGAACGCGAAACCCAAGCCCGCGTAGTTGAGAATGATACTTAGCACCGGTAGCAAACCAGTAGAGTGATAGTTGGTTCGAATGGATGACGATGATGAATCTTTGTGTGTTTCTTTGTTATAAATTACCGTGATGCGTCCATCGCACTATCGCCGCTCGTCGCCGGCGTCTCCTAAATTGTGACAAACGCCTTGACCGCTGACGGCGTCGAAGATGAAAAAGTTGCCGCAGGGCGCACCCTTGCGCGTCACCGCCTTGAGCACCTCTTGCGCCAAGACACCACCCACGATGGCGTTGATCGCCGGTGACTCAAACGACGGCGCGAGCACGACTCTGAGCGCGTCCTCCGGGACGCAATCCGGCTTGGCGCCGTGACGCTCGGCGAAAGTCTTGCTCAAGGCGACAAACGCCTCCGCGTCGGCTTCTTCCGGAATGCGTCCGTGCTCGCGCTCAAACGCACGAACGAGCGTCGCGGCGAGCGGCGTTCGCGGCGTTCGTCTCGTTGCCTTGCCCCAGTCTGCCCCGCACCGTTCAAAGACGTCCGTCAAGCTCGCGAATCGCGCTACGCTCGGCGCGCCGCCTGCTCCTCCTCCTCCTCCGCCGCCGCCTTTTCCATCCTTCGATGACACCCCGACTGGGACGTACTCGTGCGCTTCCCCGAGATCTGCAAAGAAATAACACGCCGCCGCACCGTGAAACGCACCGAAAAACCCACACCCAACCTCACGACACTTCGCACCCATCGCCTCGCACTGGGCAAACGTGTACCCGCACGCGACGACGACGTCGAATCGCGAGTAATACTCCGCGCTCTCCTCGCACACCGACCCGTTCGAACTCTCGGCCGCAGATACATCCCCGAACGGATTCATCTCGCGCAGAGTCCGCGCCATCGCTTCCGCCACCGTCTCGGCAGAACCGTCTTCGTCGTCTTCGCCCGCCGCGTTTAAAAAGTTGCCATCTTTTCCCCGCCGCTCGCTCGCCAACCCCCCGCACCCACCTTCTCTACCCACTCCGTCGTCCCGAACGACGATTTTCCCGCACCCCGCCAACGCGATGTTCTTCAGCGTCTCCGCCCCTAACCCACGCGCCGCCGCGAACGCCGCCGCGGACGTCAACCGTTCGTCATCACCGATGCGCCCGAGCGTAACGAGCACCCGCGCTTGGGATAACTTGCTCTGCGTCTCCACTCCCCACACCCGTATCTGCCGGTCGTACACCTCGTGTTCCGCCTCCGTCAGCGTCCGGGCGGCGTCATCCCGATCGTCGCCCATCATCATCATCCTCTGAGGCGTGACGCCTTCGTCGTCGTCGTCGTCCACACCCACCTTTTGGTACCCACACTAGTAGTACATACATCCACCGTTTAATACCACTAATATATGTGATTTACATGTATATACAAGATACAGTTTATACTAGTACTAGTAATTACAACACAATGTATCCCCTCGATAACGACGTGTATCGGGCTGTACTGGTATGAAACACACACTGAGTATTACCCATACACGTGTACTCTGTTACATTTATATACGATCAGAGTGACTATGGATCACACAGTGTGTGTCACGATCGGATCCTCCCGGGTTTCCCTCGTCGTCGACGTCGTCGTCGTCGTCGAGGGCGCGCGTCACACCTCGGACGACGCTCGGACGGGAACGCGACCGACGCACTTACGGACTTACTTACGTGCTTACCTACGGAACGAGGCGAACGCACCGCACCGCATCGCATCATGACGCAGCTGGACCTGCGCCCCCCGAGCGGGGTCTTGGCGGCGTTCTCCCACGGATCCGCGTTTAACTCGTCGTCGTCGTCGTCCTCCGTGAAGACCACTGGGGCGGAGTCGACGGCGGGTCGGGGCGGGAACGATTCAACGCACTCTTCGGCGAAGACGACCGCCCGGACGACGGACGCGACGGATGGGCCGACGATCCGGTACGCGCGAGACGAGCTGACGGCGATGCGAGACGCGGAGAGCTTTCGGGCGGAGATGCCGGTGGAATTGGCGACGTCGACGCTGGAGATCGTGAAGAACGAGATCAACGCGGAGATTGAGAAGAGGGAGGGGTCGGTTTGGGGACGACACGTCAAGGAGGATGCGAAACCGAAAAGTGGGGTCGAGGGCGAACGGGGCGAAGCGGCGACGCCCGAAGTCGCGCCGGTGGCCGCGCCGGCGAGCGGTAAATCGACTGGCGGGGGTAAAACCGCTACTACTACTACTACGACGGTTTCGGCGGCGGCTTCGATGGCGCCAGCGCCGACTTCGACGCGGGATGGCGGCGACGGTGGCGTCGTCGTCGTCGACGCGGAAAAGGCGAAGAGAACTATGAAGGGCGTTTTGAATAAAATGACGGCGGAGACGGCGGATAAACTCACCGAACAACTCTTGTCCGAGTGCCGCCTCGATTCCGATGCGTCCGCGGCGAAGACGCTCGTGTCTATGATTTTGGACAAGTGCGCGTTCGACGGGAACAACGTCGGGGTGTACGCGGATGTGTGCGCGCGTCTCGCGACGAGTCTTCCGGCGTACGCCGATCGCGAGGGCGCGCCGGCGCGGTCCTTCAAGAAGCTTCTCTTGGCGGCGTGCCAAGACGACTTCGAATCTCTCGACTCCCAGCGCGAGGGATTGTCCGCGTACGCCGATCGAAGCGATCGCGAGGCGCAGGGTAAGCGCATCAAGCTTCGCACCGTCGGTACCGTTCGCTTGATTGGCGAACTCGTCGCTCGCGGCGTCGTCGGCGCCGCCGTCGCGCACGCCGTCGCGGATGAGCTCTTGGGAGAGGCTCGCTCCGTCCCGGGCGAGGATTACGTCGAGGCTTTGTGCGCGTTGTTGACGGCTTGCGGCAAGGAGCTCGAGGCGGGAGCTAAAAAGGTTATGAATGCCTACATCGCTCGCGTCAACGTTCTCGCCGAGTCGGAGCAATTGGAAGCGCGCTCGCGCTTCATGTGCCGCGACGTCATCGACCTCGCGGCGAGCGGTTGGACGTCCAAGAAGAGCGCGACTTCCGGTGATAAGAAGACGTACCCTGGCGGTAAGGGTGCCGCCGACGCCGAGAATGCGTCTCCGATTGTCTCTGACGAGTTGCTCTTCCCGCAAGGACTGGCGGCGGCGCGCTCCACCTCTTCTGGTCCTCTCTCTGGACCGTACAGAGCGCCGACGCACGACATCGTCTTGCCGACGCAAGCGAACCGCGCGGCACTCGACGCGAGCCTTCGCGCCCAGGCCAAGGCTCGCGCGGAAGCCAAGGCTGACGCCGCCATGAACGCCGCCGCCGGCGGCGCGTCGACGTCTGATTACACCGAGGAGCAAGTTGAACAAAAGATTAAATCCTTCATCGACGAATACGCCACCGTTGGCGACGTCTCCGAGGCGCTCTTGTGCGTCGCCGATCTCGTCGCGCGCACTCCCGACGGAGAGGCGACCAAGGGTGAGATTGCCAAGTCGCTCGTCGACTACGTCGTCAACGTTTCCACCGCCAAGGCGGCGGAGCTCGTCGGCGAGCTTCTCGCCGCGTGCAACGCCCGGGGTGGTTTCTCCACCTCTACCATCGAAGCCGCCGTCGGCGACGTCGTCGCCATGATGGATGATATCGCCATCGACGTCCCCATGGCCCCCAAACTCATGGCCAAGGTGGTTGCCGCCGTCGTCAACGCCAACGCCGTGGCGCTCGATTTCATCACCGCCGCCGGAGGGTGCGTCGAAGACGTCTCGTACCGCCGCGAATTTGCCGGCGCCTGCCTCGTCGAGCTCAAGTCGGCGGGCTACCCAGGGCTCAAACCCGGCGCGCTCAACCTCGGTGAATTCGCCGCGGGTGAACCGGGCGTCGACGAAACCGTCGCCGAATGGCTCTCCAAGCTCTCCCTGAGCGAGCTCGCGTAGACGGTTTCCCATTTCGCTCGACGCGTCTCTCGCTCTCATTAGAGTGTCAATCGTAATCAGTCAATTCATTTACATCCGTCCGCGATTTCACACCTCCCCGTCGTCAACGCCCCGTCGTCAAAGTCGCCGTTCCGTTCCGAACCGCGCCTCGCGACCAATCCGCACAACGCGCTGCGTCGCGTTGCATTTCATTTCATTCAGTCGATCACGTCTCATCGGTGTAATGTTTCGCGCTTTCACCCGCCGTCGCGCGCGCGCGCTCGCCCTTCGCGCGTCGTCGCCGAGCGACGCGCCGTGCGGACGCGTCTTCGCGGCCGTTCGCGACGGTCGCGGCTTCGGTGCGACGACGACGACGTCCACTTCGTACTCAACCTCATCGGGCGGGCGCGCCGCGGCGAACAAAGGCCCCGTGGGGTGGGTCTCCCTCGCCCTCGTCAGCGCCACGGGCGGGGCGTGTTTGGTTCTGTACGACCGAGAGCGCGCGAGACGGGTGGAGGCGGTGCGAGCGGCGAAGACCACGGGGAACGGGTTTCAGACGCGCGTGGCGGGCGGGAAAGCGGCGGTAGGAGGACCGTTCGCCCTCGTCGACGCGAAGACTGGGAAGAGGTTCACGGACGAAAACTTGCGAGGGAAATTCGCGCTGTTGTACTTTGGGTTCACGCACTGCCCGGACATTTGCCCGGATGAGCTGGAAAAAGTCGCAAAGGTGACGGAGGCGACGCGCGAGGCGCTCGGCGCCGCCAAAGCCGAGGACGCGTTGGTTCCGGTGTTCATCACGATCGATCCGGCCCGGGACGACGCAAAGCGAACGAGGGAATACGTCAAAGAGTTTCACCCAGAGATGATAGGTCTCACCGGGACCGATAAGACGTGCGGGGAGGCGGCGAGAAAGTACCGAGTGTACTATCGAAAGACGGGCGACGAGCGCGCGACGAAGGATTACCTCGTCGACCACTCCATCATAACCTATCTCATCAACCCCGACGGTGATTTCGTCACTTTTTACGGGAAAAACACCACGGAAGAGGAAGTGACGTCGAGCGTTCTCGCGCACGTGCGCGAATACCGCGCCGCCAACGCCGAGAAGGCTTCCGCTTAGAGAGGCTTCCGCTCGAGAAGGTTCCCGCGAGCCGGCCGGACGGACGGACGGACGCGCGTTCGACCAGCGACGACCGAGCTTTCACGACCGCGCGAGCGCTAGTAGTTTAATAAATTTTACGTTTCCATCCCTCTCTTTATACGACGCTTTTCATCGCGAGCGCGAGTGTAATCGCAATCGATCAATCAATCGCCTCTGAGTGCCCAGCTGCAGCGTCGAGGACTCACCCACGACTCCAACGTCGCCGCCCGCACTCCCCGGCGCGCCCCGGCGAACATCGCGGACGCGAACGAGACGAACGAAGCGGCGGAGCGGAAACTGACTTCCGGGGTGGAGCGCGCGGGGTGAAGCGCGCGGGACGAGACGGGACGGGACGTCGACGTCGTCACGCATGGCGTCCGCACAACCTGGAAGCGCGACGACGACGACGTCGACACCGTTCGCGACGGTGAACGTGAGCCCGTTTTTGTGGTGCGTGAGGCGACGAGGGAAAGGATGACGACGAGGGGAACGACGACGACGCGGAGGAGGCGGAGGAGGCGGCGGGGAAGGAAGAAAGACGGGCTCGTTTACCGTCTCAGCGGAGGATCTTTAAGCTTGAGGGGGGAAAAGCGACGATTACGATTACGACGACTTACTGACTGACTGTTCCTACTCGTTCGTGGCTTATGAATGACGCGCAGGAAGACGTGGAATTTGGTGAGCGATGCTTCGAGCGACGACGTCATCTCGTGGAACGAC
>Ga0255764_10001500_pt1 | contig 19733 bp, 26 predicted proteins | sample 071ome_30_FD_179964 | JGI IMG/M metagenome (GOLD analysis project Ga0255764, IMG submission 179964) | Coastal salt marsh microbial communities from the Groves Creek Marsh, Skidaway Island, Georgia - 071406AT metaG (version 2) | ecosystem: Environmental > Aquatic > Marine > Intertidal zone >... | reverse complement strand
GCTGTTACAGATATATCTGCAAGCGAACCTTCCACTGCATAACTTGTAATACTGTTGTACGCAGTAGCACCATCGCCTACTTTTATAAACCCAGTATCTGTTTCATAACCTAGTTCGCCTTCAGCAAGGACTGTATTTGCTGTTGCCCATTGTGCTGCGGTACCTCTTCTAAGTTGTATTGTAACTGCCATTATGGAGCTCCTCCATCAATTACCAAGTCACCACCTCCTGTGAATACTTGTGGAGCAAGAGCTAATTCTTGCCATTCATTTGCACTACCGTTATATGCTAAGACATTTGTGTTTGCAGCACTTGAAATGTTAACACCAGTTATATAGTTAAAATCAAAGTTTGATACAACAGAGGTATTAAAATTAATATTAGCTGAATTAAAGTTTACAGTTGCACTATTATCAACATTTATATTTTGACTAGCATCAATGCTTAATGCATTGTTAACACTAAAGTTACTAGATGCATCAATTGCAACAACATTTGTTGAACTTGCATCAATAGTAATTGCATTTGTACCACCTATGTTTACATTAGAACTTGCATCTATTGCTAGTACATTAGTAGCACTTGCATCAATAGTAATTGCATTTGTACCACCTATACTTACATTAGAACTTGCGTCAATATCAAACACATTAACAACAGCATCAGCACTGATTGTCATGCTATCGCCGCCACCTAGTGTAAGGTTACCATCAACATCAATTTCTATTGCTGTTACTGCTGAGTTTGCAATACTTAATGCACTACCACCCATTGATAATGTACTTGATGCATCTATGTCAATTACGTTTGTTGCACTTGCATGAATACTTATTGCAGGACCTGCACCTATTGTAACTAGGTTGTTTTCGTCAACTGTCATACCTGCTGTAGCAAGGCCATCAATTGTAATTACACCGCCGCCTATATCAATGTCACCATTGATAGCGATTGTAAATTCGCTTGCAAAATCAATAGCACCAGTAACGCTAAATGTACCTGTATTAGCATTGAATACAATGTCACCGTCTGTATCTCCAGTACCGGTAGTCATTGTAATGCTACCACCTTGTGCTATGTTTACAGCATTTGTAGCTGTGATACTGATACCACCGCCCGCTAAGTTGCCGCCGCCGATAACTGTTGGACCTTCAATTTGTGTATTGATGTTAATGTTATAATCACCTACAAAAATATCACCAATTCTAAATGCATCTGCCGGAGGCGTATATGTAAATGCCATTGGTCCTGTTTGTGTAATGTCACCATTACCACTTGGTGAATTTTGTGTAATTTGTAGTATCGGTGGGGTGTAACTTAATACACCACTTGAATAAGTTAATGCGCCATCACCTGCGTTTGCAAATTGGCTTACACTAATATTATTTAGAATATTTGTTACACTGTTTACTACTGTATTTCCACTGTAGTCAATAATAGTACCGCCATCAGGTAAACGCAGATTACCATCTTGTTGGAATATCCAGGTGTAACTGTTTGTACTATTGTCTGTAATAACATTCAGTGTTTCACTGTTATCAATTATTGTGTTAGTTGTATTAATATCAACATCAATTGCTGTTATGTTTACAGTAGTATCGCCACTGTTAATGTTTATGTTAACACTATTGTCTACATTGATATTGAAGTTTACAGCAATGTTAATTTCAATACTGTTTGTAATATCAATAATAAGATTGTTGCTTACATCAATATTAAATATTGCCATTGTAACATTTACAGAGTTCTGTATTTGGATCTCTTGTGTTATAACCAAAGCATTGTTAACATTAACTGTGATTACATTTTGTGTTATGCCTATGAGTGTGAATATATTTGTAAAGTTATTGTTAATTTTAACGAAGGCATCACGAATACATTCGCCGTCTGTTGCGAGTCTTCCTGATCCTACATTTACTAATTCAAAACTCATATCTTATTCCTTAGTGATTTAATTTTATATAATTTATAGTTCCGTCTGTCCACTCAGTGATATATGCTCTTAACCAAGTATAGTTTCCTGTAAAGTGCCATACTTCTGTTGTTGTTGTAGGTTCTGTATACTCTAGTTTGAAAGGTACTTTTCTACTGCCCCATAGCCCAGTTGTGCTAACACAAACTGATTCTTCAACAATAACAGGAGCCCAATCTGTACCATCATTACAATTTGTATAGAAAGGATCTTTTGGATCAACACCGAGTGTGCCTTCAATCTCAATGGTTCCAATAAATCCTGTAAGAGTAATCTGCACAGTGTGTAGGCCATCGTCGCGACTGTAATAACCGTCGCCTTTGAATTTTTCGCCCCTCACTACCTGTGTGCTGCTATCACCTGGGTGTGTTGTTAATGGAAGTATAGTTTCACTGTTTGCCATAGTAATATTTATCCATATATATTATTTTAGTTACGCACCAAAATTTTCAATAGTTTATCTGTTGGATCTGCATCTGCTTCAAAACGAATATATGTATAAACACCGTTAAAATTATTAAACACAGGTCTTTCTTCTGTGCCGTCAAATTCTACTGTATCGATTGTATACCAATCATTTTGTCCTGTAATTTGATTATCTAGTGTGCCTTGTATTTTTACGTTGCCTACATAACCGTTACCATTAACGGCATCTGTATAAAACTGTGCTGTATGCACTGCTTCATTTTTGTTAACTTTTGGTGATGCTGTAATACGGGTTAGGTTATCATATCCTGCTATCCATACGTCTCCTACTTCAGCAAAGGTGCTTATAGTTTGACTTGACTTGATTGTTGGTTCTGCGCAATCATCTACATAGATATGTCCACATGCTCCAAAATGTCTGTTAGCATATGTGACTACTTCTTGGTCACATGCTTCCTTAAAGAATACTGTGTAGGTCAAATACTGAGATGGAATGTTTAACAAATCATTTTCAGTAACGTTTACATAAAACATTCCTTTGGTTGATTTGGTTGAACCGTCATCTTGTATGGTTGCTTCAATTAACAACACTTGATCTTTTTCATCGTCAAAAGCAGTAAATTCAATTACGCTACCGCTTATGTCTATCGGCTTTTGGTCGGCATTTAACATCCTAAATTGGATTTTATTGTCAACGCCCTTATATATGTTTATATTTCTACTATACACTGGTCTATACTCCACAACGAATCCTATATCGTTTGATATCACGTCGACTTGATTTTTGTATAAATATCTAGGTATTAATTGCATACAGGATCCTCATTTGTATAAGTATTTATCGGCATGTTGTTAAAAAATATAGAGAAAAACTTTCCATTCATATCTGTGGTCGCTTATGGCGGACAAGAGTATGTTGGAATAATTGTAAATCAGGATACCACTGTAACAACTATGTATATCTACACCAAGTTAAAAACAGATGAAGATAAAAAGTTATTGTTAGAACTTGGTGAAATTTGGTGGTGGGAATCAAATAGGATGATTCCAATAAACATATTTCTAAAAAAAGAAATAGCACCATTGAATTACAGTGTAATGACTATGAACAGCAAGGACGTAAAAGTAAGTGTAGGTCCTTGTGTAAATCTAAGCAATCTAAGTCTAAAGAGAGTAAAACGCAAAAGCGTACAAGTTATGAGACGCTCTCGCTAAGTTGTTCACATATTAAATTCATATGAACTACAACACTTGTTGCATATGCTATTGCATGTGCTTTCTTAAAGTAATAGCTACCGTCTTGGGGTTTTTGCCAAACGTCTGTTAGTATCGTTTGCCAAGTTTCGTTGACAAGATGCCTCTTCGCAGGCCGAATTATCGCTAACACTGCTGCTAACTGTTCCACCGATGTTGGCTTTAGCTTTCTTAGTATCTCCCCATGTCCGCTGACGTGAAACAGCAAGTTGCTGAAATCGTCGTGCTCTAGCAAATCCCATTTTGGTTCCTTTTCCATAAGTTGTTGTAAGTGAGCTTCGTCTTTTATATCGTTGTAAATGCTAACATTCAAAAAGTCTAACTTAAAGTAGCCTCTGTCTTCTGCTGTCTTATAATCAATAGTCGAAAGATTATCTACAGGATTATGCGGACACTCTGTAACATATACACCAGTGTTGTGTTTTTTACCTGTATCTAATTTTGCTACTCTATGTTGTATCTTGTTTAACACAACATCTCTATTAGCAAAGTCTATATCAATATCTGGCATATCATTCCTAAATTAAAAATAATTGCATCATAGCAATACTATTCATTATAACAAACCATGCACATAAAACTATAGCAAATGCTGCTTTTCTTATCACAGTGCTGATTACACCTAGTATACTACCAATTAAATACATTGGGATAAAAATCTCAGTAGCAGGATCTAACACAGTAAATGTAAGTACAGCACTTGCTGCAATCAGTATAGTAGTTTCGGCCATCTCACAATAAAATGCAATTGGTGATAATCGATAACTTTCTTTACAAAAATCTACTATGTATTTAACCATTTTATAATCCTGCTTCTTTTGCTATTTGTTTTGCTAAATTTACATCATTAGGTTGTCTCTTAAATCTTAGTGCCCAGTGACTAGGATCTAATACAGATCCTAACATATTCAATTGTTCATCAGTTAGTTTGGCAAGTGCAGATTTGCCACTTGCACAATTAAGAACAAGCCATGGAGATATTTTACCATCTTTAATATTCCATGTTAATTTGTTTGTGCTTACATAATGGAAGTAATGATTATATACACTGTCTTTTTCTTTTGCCCATTCAACCATAGTTTGTATGCTACGTTCTAATGCTGTCTCTACACCCTCTTTGCGTATTAGTTCAATAGCATATTTTTCATACATTTCTTCTCTACACCAATGATCAAGTTTTACATTACTAGTAACAACATAATCAATATACTTTTCAGGGTATAAAGGTCGAACGTTATTAACAAAACTTCCAAACTTTACAAAAGCATTATAAAAACTGCTTTTGACAAAGTCTTCATATGTTTTATCCTTTTTGTGTCCAGCACTCAATTTGTAAAATCTTTGAAATGCATAAAACCCTACTTGTACACGTTTTTCATCTTTTTGTAGCCAACGTCTTTTTGGCTCACACATGTGCGCTAACAGTGTGCTTTCTTTTACATAACTTTTATCGCAATATTCACATGTGTATTTAGATGTCAACTTTTTCGTAACCGTGCTCTTGGGCGAGTTGTTTGAGTTCTTTTTTTGTAGATATTCTAGCAAGTGTTTCTACCTCGTCCATTTTCATATCTGGATATATTTGTGCTAATAATTTTACTGCTTTGTTGCTGTCATCTTTTTTCTTTTTCAAACCAATCCATGGATGAAATTGTGTCTTGCCAGTTTTACCAGCAACACATAATAGTTGCCATTGCAGTTTTACATGATTAGTGCCGCCAAGTACATTCCAGTTTTTGTTATAATATTCATTAACTTTGAATACTGCAAGTGCAGTTTTTTCATAGTTGCCTTTTACACTACTAATATAACGGTTCAAGTTCCATAAGTCAAGTTTAATATCTTTCTTGCCATCTTCACCAGCAGCATCATATAGTTCTTTGTAACCCATATCAATACTAGGAATCAATACCTTAAACAAGTCTAGTTCTTTGTTTGCCACTTTTCTAAATCCTCTGGTGTGTTAATTTCAATACCGTCAAACTCAACTTCTACTACACCGATCTTAATACCGTTTTGTATCCAGCGTAGTTGTTCTAGTTTTTCGATGTCCTCTTCTGGAAACTTTGTACTAGTAGTGTACATGATCTTTGCTTCTCTATTGTAGCCATACACACCCAAGTGATGATCGCCGTATGTAAGACTTGCACGTAAAAACCAATGTGCTCTACCTCTGTTGTGTATCATTTTAACACTGTTTGGATCATTTCGCAAGTTAAAATCCATTGGTGTGTATGCAGTTGCTACATCACTACGCTGTAGTTCACCTTCTACTGCACGTATAATGTCTTCTGTAATATCTGGCATATCACCTTGTACATTGATATATCTATCATATTGTAATACTTCATCAATAACTTGCATACAACGTTCTGTGCCATTTTCTGCCTCACGTGTCATGAGACATCTATTGGCACCCATATAGTTGTAAATGTCTTGATGATCAGTTAGTACATAAGTATCAAGGCCTGTAGCAGCACAACGATTGTAAACGTGTTCCACCAATGGCACACCATATAGCCATGCCATCATCTTACCAGGAAATCTACTGCTGGCATATCTTGCTGGTATTAGTATTGCTGTTGTCATTGGAAACCTTTCACAGTTTGATTGATATGGTATAGCTGACGCACTGTTTCTGCAAAGTCTTCCAAGCGTAGCATATTAGGTCCATCACTTGGTGCATTATCTGGATCAGGATGTACTTCTAAGAAGAAGTTATCAACACCCATGCCAGCGGCAGCATTAGCAAGAGCTGGAACATAAGCCCTATTACCACCACTGCTGTCACCTTGGCCTCCTGGCTTCTGGACTGAGTGTGTGACGTCAAATACCACAGGAACAGGAAAGTTGTCACGCATATACTGGATGCCAGTAAAATCAGTGACCAAAGTATTATATCCAAAACTAGTACCTCTTTCTGTTATCCAAACTTCTTTTGCACCATAGTGTGCTGTTTTACTTAGTATTCCTTTGACATCCCAAGGTGCTAGGAACTGTCCTTTTTTAACATTTATAATACAGCCACTATCACAAGCTGCTTTGATTAGATCAGTTTGTCTGCACAAAAACGCAGGTATTTGCAGCACATCAACACTGCTGGTCATTCTATTCCAGTCTTTGATTTGATACACTTGTGACACATCATGCACATCAGTTAGTGTTTTTATTTCTAAACTTTTTTTGATTATATCAAAATGTTTTAGTGTATCTTCTAAACCAATGCCACGTTTGCCTGTTATGCTTGTGCGATTGGCTTTGTCAAAACTTGCTTTAAAGATATATTCAATATCAAATAAATCACATACACGTTTGCATTCTTTAGCAATATCAAAACTATGTGATAAACTTTCGTGCTGACACGGTCCGGCAATAATTCTCATGTTAGTCTCCGTCTCTTATAATATAATAGAGATCCAGTGTTTTGTCAAGTTGTTTCCGCAGTGTAGGATGTGTATCTGCCAATGCAAATAGTTCTCGCCAACTGTCGTATCCTAAATATCCTTGTGCTTTTGCTACGCCCTCTGCATCTCCACCTATGATCCATCTTCCTGGATAAATGCTTTTTTTAGGCTCATCTCTAAACCGTGCATAAACTACACCTTGAGCTCTCTCATATATAAGAGCTTCGCCTGCTAGGTCTTCATTTTTTGGTCTAAGCATCACGCATTCCGTTAAACACTGTTTTTGTAAACTGTTGATTATCGTTATCAATATCACCGATTAAGTTGTATGGTAAATCCAAGTTTTTCAACAGTGTGTTAAAAGCCTTTACATCTTTGGGCAAACACATGCCACTGTATCCACGCAACTGTTTATTAACATCTAAATACAAATCGTTAGTCTTACCTGTTGTTACATATGCATCTTTTATTTTACTGTAATCACATTCAAACTGCTCTGCAACTTCGTAAAAAATATTTGCAAAAACAATACGCAATGCAGCATACGTGTTGTTATAATATTTAAGTATTTCAGCTTCTGTAGGTGATAGTTGTTTTGTATTTTTTGGCAAGTGTCCATGTGCTTCAACAATCTTTTTGTATACATACGGATCGTTTGTGCCCACAGCCAATAGTTCGTGATTGTTAATAAAGTCGTCGGCTGCACAGCGTTCACGTAAAAACTCTGGAGCAAAACAGATACGCAAATCTGCATATCTTGCAATCATAGATTCTGTAAATCCAACACTAACTGTGCTGCGAATGCAAACAATTCCTTTATAATCAAGACTGCTTAAATCGTCAACTACTTGTTCTACAATTTCTGTGTCACAATCATTTTCTAGATTTGGTGTTGGTACACAAACAAAAACTATTTCTGTATCTAATACATCTTTGATTTCTGTATCAAACTTAATATCGTGCGTGATAACTTGATGTTGTAGTAACGTAAAACCAGCACTGTTTGCACTGCCCACAACACCCATTCCTATGATTCCTAGTTTCATAATAAACTTTCCACTGTTTTCTTTAATCCTTCTTCCAAAGGCGTATAATCTGTAAATCCTGTTAGTGTTTGAACAAGAGTAGTATCAGGACATCTACGAGTAGCACTACCTTTAAGTCCAGGCAAGATTTCTAATCTATCTGGGTTAATGCCCATGTAACCCATTATCATTTTTGCAACTACTGAAATACTTATTTCATTGTCGTTACCGACATTTACGGTTTTGTTACTGACATTATTTACAAGCATGTCTGTCATAGTAACAGCATCATTTACATAACAAAAACTGCGTGTGTCATTGCCGTTGATATAGTACAATCCGTTTTTGCATCTTTCAATAAACTCGTTTACAAAATGATCAGTTTGTCCTGGACCGTACACATTAAAGTAACGAATAATCAAATAGTCAAGTCCACTGTTTGCAACTAGATTCTCTCCTAGTGCTTTTGGAATACTGTAACTCCAACGAGGATTGGTAATATCGTTGTACATAATAGGCACTGCTTCATCTGTAGGCACATGATAGTATCCGTTGTCAATAGTGCTGTTGAATATTTCACAAGTACTAGCAAACACAAACTTTGTGTTGGTATTTCTGTAGCGTTCAATAAGATTTACAGTGGGCAATGTGTTGTTGATTAACACATCTGTAGGATGATCGTAAAACAACCGTGTGCCATTAGTTGCAGCTAGATGCACTATTACATCAGTATCGGGCATGAGTTTTGTTGTATTTGAATCAGCTAAGTCTTCGCCTCTAATCTTTTTATCATATGGAACAACATGTCTTTGCTGTTCTTGCAAAAACTTATAGTAATGACTGCCTATAAAACCATGCGATCCTGTAAGTAACATTTTCATTTTCTATTGTACCATTTCTTTTTTTCAGGGCCTTTGTCGTGTGTAAAATAGTAGTTAAGTGGACAATGATTTAGCGGAGTGTGAGTATCTACATTTTTGTATTTCATGCTAGACAGATTGAAAACATATTTTTCAAAATGACTTGCTGCTAACATACACACCTGTCCATCATACCATCTTTGTATTTGTTTTGGCTTACTATTCATTGTATAATACATTTCGTATTTGTCAACAAAGTTGTTGTATTCCGGATGCTTTTTGTTGAATACTACATAGCCACTTTCTGCACTATAGCCAGTATCACCTAAATAACTGTGATCAAATAATCCAACAAGTTTTTCTTTTTTCAAAGTATTGTCAATGATGCTGCCATCAAACTTGTTATGAAATATTATGTCACTGTCTATCCAAATCAACCTATCTGCGATAATATGTTTCAGTGCATATAAAAAAGCAAAACCTTTTTTAGCAAACTTTTGTTCTTTACTGTTGTTGGTTTTAGTGCAAAAGTTTTGCCAATCGGGTTTACAAATATAGTTCCAATCATAAACTTTTATTCTGCTATCAAAGTTTGATTCAACATTTTCTGCAATAACACAAAGTTCAAAACTTGAATCAGCATATTGATAAAAAGTATCCATCATTCGTTTACCACATAAATCATAATAATCTTGATTCATTGTGGTAACGAATGTGTACTTGCGTTTCTTGGTGCCTAGTGTTTTATACTTCCGTGCCAACCGATCGTCTTACAATATCGTTATGATTAAACTCTGCCCAGTATAGTTCAAACGCTACACCATCTTCAAGTCCTTCAAACTGATGAATAACACCTGGCTTGACTTGTGTAAAATCGCCTGGACCTAAAATAGTTTCATCAACTAAATCATAATCTTTCTGCCAAACACGCACAAGCATTTTACCCGACTCTACAAAGAAGCCATTCCATTTGAACCTATGTTCGTGTTCGCTACATTTATAACCTGCTTTATATTCAATACGATGAAACTCTAGTACACCGTTAGCGTGGATAAGTTCAGTCTGTCCCCAAATCTTTCCTGCTTTCATTATTCTTCTCCTTCAAAAAAATCAGCAAACAATCTTAAGCCTGTTTCCCAACTAATAGGCTTATTACCTATTTGTGGTTTAAAACATATTGTCCATCTACCTGGAGCATCTTCTGGATTGTATGTATCGTGCCAAACACCAGTGTTTACTAGTGTAGGTTTATTAGTATTTGCCTCTCCAATTTTTACACAATCTTCAATATTTGCGTACTCAACTAAACCATCATACATACGCTGATCGTCTGAAATATGAGGCTGTTCTTTAAAACTTTTAGTTGCATCATACCATCTAATAACACCACCGTCAACTCCGTAGCTAATGTTGATTTTACATAATCTATCACCGTCGTGATGAATAGGAATACTTTGACCTGGCGATGTATAAAATGCTTCAACCTCGTCTAATCCAGCACCGCACATTGCGACAAACTCCTCCATTTGTTCATCGAAATATCCATACTTTTCTGTGATATTTTCTTCATTAAAAGGATGTGAATACGTTACTTCTAGTAGTGCATCAGGTCGTTTTATTTCAAACGGTAATTTTAAATATCTGTATAGGTTATTCATAGTAGCTTTCCAAAATCAATTATTTCGCTTTGTCTATTTACATCTTTCACAAAAAATGCACACAAACTATTTTCTTTTTCTTCTATAGGAATACTTAGTAAATGTCCATTTCGCATTTTAGGAAAAAACCATTTTACATCGTTGTAAAAGTTTGTTATTTCAACTGTGCCAAACTTAGGATGGGTACTAGTTAAGGGATTAAATAAAAACGCTTCAAATCCTCTTTCGTTTAAACTAGTTAAAGGTAAAACTTCTAAATCACTACCTGCTTGACTACATCCAACAGCTAAACACCAATCTAACGGCATTGTTATTTCATTACCGTTTATTTCTAAAACTACAGCAGGCGAGTTAAAGGACTCTAAAAAGATTAAAGGATTAAAAAAGAAATCTGGTTCTTTAGGATTACTGTTATCTAATATAGAAAATCTTATTTCGTCGTCTATTGTTTCGGGTATTTTATTCAAAGAAAACGATGTGTTTTCAAGTGTTAATATTCTCATTTATTTCCAATCCACTTTTTCTATAGTGAATGGGTACTGCGCCTCTTTGTAAAACTTTTTACGTTGAGTAAGGTGCCGCTTCGCAAACTTACAAGTGCTTGTAAGATCCCATATTTGCACGAAGTCTTTGTCCTTTGCCTTTCTAACGCCTCTACCTATAGATTGAATAACTCTAACAAAACTTTTTCCAGGTTCAATAAGTACAAGGTTAAAAATACGAGGGATATTAATACCAACAGCAGCGACACCATAAGTGGCAATAACCACTTGATTATCTGCCGTGTTGATTTCGTCATACGCATCTTTTCTATCCTTTAGTTTTACATCGCCTTTTACGAATGTTGATCCTGGTATAAGTTCTTGTAGCATCTCGCCTGCACTAATCCTATCTACAAGTATTAGAGTATTGCCTGATTGTTTTACACTGTTTAATAGTTTGCCTATATATTCGATTCTTGCTTGATTTGTTGTTAAATATTTTAATTCTTCTTGATAGTTTGTATGTGCTACTGTGTCAATAAGTTGCACAATATTAACATGACATGCTGAAAGCACTCCTTTGTCTTGTAGTTCTTTTGCAGTAATCTCGCCAATGACTGGACCTAAACTTGCGTGTATACTTTCAAACTCAAACTTTTCTTTAGGTACAGTGCCTGTTAGTCCCCAACGTATCGGAGCATTACGCAAGTTACGTGTTAACAAGTTTTTAAGAACTTCTGCTTTTGCTTGGTGTACTTCGTCCACAATAACTGTGCTTACACCTTCTAAAAACTCTGCAAGACTTAAAACTGCTTCGCCATCCTTGTGTCTTTTGTCTAAAATGTTTAAACTTTGCCATGTACAAATAGTATGTGTTTTGTTTAACATCTTTCTATCGCCAAAATACACACCTACATCTAGTCCACAGTTAATATAGTCTTCTTCAGTTTGTTCAACTAGACTTTTGTTAGGAACAATAACAAGACTACGACCGTACTTTTCACTCATGTGTGACAGTGTAGCAGTTGTAATAGTTTTACCTGCACCTGTTGCAATCTGTTGCAGGCTTTGTGGATTGTTTGCAAAGTTGTTGATTGCTTCGACTTGATAGTCACGCAGAATGATTTCTTCACCTTCTGCAGGATGTCCTTTAGGCCAGCATACACCTTGGTCAGCCCAATAGCGTTCTGTTACTGGTGCAAAGCTCAAGTCGATTGGATGACGTCTGTCTTCAATATCAACTATTTGAACATTGTTTTTAGCAAGTACTTCAGTAACAATATCCAAGTGATTAACATAGCCAGTACCGCCAATACCAAAAAAAGCAACTTTGCCGTCCCACCTGCCAAGTTTATACTGTGGCATATATCGTGCGTATGGCACATCAAACTTGAGAGCATTTGATAACTTTCGCCGTACATCTACATCTAATCCTTCTAGTTTGATGTTTACTTCATCTTCTATGATAAGTTTACATGTTGCCATCTAGCATATCTTTCAGTTAGTGGAATCTCTTCGTCATAATATATAAATAGATCACTATTTACTATATACTTTTTTACATGTTTAGTTGTTGGTATACTACTCAAACTTAACACACACATTGGCATCCACTTTGTTCTCAATAATAACTTTGGTAGTTTATTCTTTTTAATATACACTATTTCAGTGGTGTTGTCAACCCAGTTGTTTAATCTATTGTCTTTTACAAAGGTATTAATATTTTCAGAATCGTCTTTGTTATCAGTTCTAAACAAAACACTTTGTTTTTCATCACTTATAAAGTATTTAAATGCATTATATACATTATATACTTGATTGTATTCTTCGTTATCGTCTATTAAAACTAGTATAGGAAATCTATTAAGATGTAATATAGATTCTGCTAGATTTTGAATCGTATACTGACTTGGTTTTACTAGACATTTAATATCTTCTCTTGATGCAATAACAGCAGGCAATGATGAACTAATATTATACTCTACAAAGTCTAATCCGTATCTTCTTTTCCTATCTAGTAAATGTAATCCTGTGTACTCTTTTCCAAGTTCTTTTTCGATCAAACTTTTACTATCGTCTTTGATATTTGAAAAAAGTTGATTATTATAGCAGGTTTTGTACTCAAATTCGTTTGACAGTACATAACAGATTTGGTTGTAATAATCTAATAGTTCTTGATCTATTTCAAACGATGTGTCTTTGAACAGTTTTATAACTTGAAAAATCATATCTTCATTTAGTCTATAAAAATGCTCATGCGATCCTTTTCTATGCACATATTCTTTATGCTTGAACTGTATGCTGTTTATCTTCATTATATCTTTTTGCTAAAAGGAAATCTTACTTTAATCCATTTCCAGTCAGATTTTGAAGATTCGTATACCATATTAGAATATACATCTTCTGTATCTACTATTTTAATATATTTAGAACGATCAATAGTACGCAAAGGTTGTTTGGATAAAATATCAGTAGGCATTTCTGGAAACACACTAGACAGAATGGTTTTGCACAAGTTGTATTGCCTATCTGTAAGTGCTGTTCCTTTTGCACATTGGCGTTCTATGCTTTCTAATATTTGCTTGTTTTTATCTTCAACACCAATGTCTCTTACATAGTGAGTGAGATATTGTTCTATATATTCAAACATTTATTTGTCCTAAAAGTCTATCTAAAGGTAATCCTGCTGATATTTCTTCAACCGTATACTCTGTCCAAGCATAATCATTTAACCATTGTTGTCTATCAGGATAAGGAATATTTTGTAACTGTCTTACATTATTCATAGCAACTGGATATGCAAGACTGCTTGGTCCTACAAGAGCAGGAACTCCATTTATTACGCTATGTATACCAGGGTTACTGCTATAACTTACAGTAGCGTGTATTCTTTCAAAGTTCAAATCGAAATCATCATATGTATTGTCAATATGTCTAGGTTCTTGTCTGATAACATTTTTATATTGATGTTCTATTGCTTCTAATCTGCAACGAGGGTGCGGACGAAATATAATAGGCAAATCAGAAACAGTTTGGAGTGCCCATATTGTATCCATTACCCATTTGCTCATTCGAGGCATGTCTCTCCACTGAAGACTCTTTTCGTGTTGTCCGCAGATTAGTAAGTATTCGCCTTGTTTACGCCAGGGTCTTAAAAATAACCCCTGACTTTCAGCTCTACTATTATCCATACCAGTAGGACCGAAATAAGCATCACGATTAATTCCATTTAATCCTACCTTCCAAGTTGTGCCACGTTTTATGCCACCTACTTCTAAAACAATCACAGGCTTATCGTGTTTTTGACATGCATCCCATACTTCTTTGTTTCTTAACATACGTCCGTGAAATAACACACTCCATATTACATGTACATCAGCATCTTCTATTCCACCTTTAATAGATGTAAATCCTTTGTTTAAAAGACTTTTTTCAAATGCATCAAATATAGGCTTGCTATTTAAAGCACCGTATTCTCTCCACAATCTAAACTTCATGAGTAAATAATAACATATTTTAAAAGGAACGTCAATGTCAATTACAGTAGTATCAACATTTCATAAACCGGTTTTAGATTTATATGGACAAAGATTTGTTGACAGTTTTAGCCAAAACATAGATAAAAATATTAAACTACTGTTGTATGCGGAAGATTGTGTTCCTGGGAGTAATGATTCTCGTATTACCATATTAGACCAAAAAACTAGTTTACCAAAACTTTTAGCATTTAAACAGCGTTGGAAAGATGTGCCAAAAGCAAACGGCAAATGTCCTCCAGAAATCAAAGCTCGTCGTCCAAGAGATTGGCACAAAGAGTTTAAATGGGATGCTATAAGATTTGCTAATAAAGTATATGCAGTATTTGATGCTGCCGAACGCTGTGATACAGATTGGATTGTGTGGATGGATGCAGATACATTTGTACACTCAGCTTGGTCATATGAAAACTTTAAATATTTCTTACCTGAAAAAACTTGGCTTGCTTATATGGGCAGGGGTAAAAAATGGCCAGAATGCGGTTTCTATGGTATCAACTTAAAAACAAAAGTTGGAAAAGAGTTTTTAAAAGAGTTTGAACATGTATACGAACATGCTGAATATGGAATATTCAGAATGGAAGAATGGCATGACAGTTATGTTTTTGATGAAGTTTTAAAAAAGATTAAAAACAAATATCCAAATGAACTGATTAATAATATAAGTGGAAACTTGATAAACGGCGAAGGACACCCTATCATTAATAGTGATTTAGGAAAATACATTGATCACTTAAAAGGCGATAGAAAAGAAATAGGCAAGAGTAATAAACCAAAAGATCTTATTGTAAAACGCAAAGAAGCCTATTGGCAATAGTTTCTCATATGTTTCCAGCAAGAGCCGTTTGCAAGTTCCTCGAAGTTCCAATGGAACATACTAATACGTTGTAACCAACGTTCTCTATCATACAAGTTTGGATTTTCAATCAATCTAAAATCAGTATTACTTACTTCTCTATTTTGGCTGCTTTCAGGATCTGTTACAAACGAATGATAACCTTGTATAATAGGTCCAACTGCTGCGCTGCTATTATGATTTACAACTGCCCATGCTTTTGAAAGTTCTTCTTCTAAAGATTTTCCTTGTAAACTTATTTTGACATTAGGTAGATTTTTAAGTCTAGTTTTGTTTACGTTTAGATATATTGGTGCTTTTTTATCTCCAGGATGTGGTCTAACTAAAATAGGTCTATCGCTGTGTTGTCTAATCTTGCTTATTGTATCTAGTGCCCATTGTTCGACGTCATATCCTTTCATGCTCCAGCCGCCTTGACGCTGAAGCATTAATATAATCCATTTACCTTGTTGTTTTGTATCTTCTATTTTTATGCCAAGATGCTTGCTTATTTGTCTCCAACGTTTTGGATTAATATTATCATCGCAGTACAATCCTGTTTGTGGAAATACACCATTAAAACTATACCTTAAATAACCAAAAGGATTTGTTTTATCTTTATAGTTAAACAAACTTGCATCTGCACAAGCAACAAATTTTTGTTTTTGTATTTGTGTATCTATTACAGTTTTACGTAATCTTAAATGAGGAGAGCTAATGTTGTCGTATACCCATCCTTGTATAACTCCTACATCGCAATCTTCTATAGTATTTCCTGTGTGCAGTATGCCTTGATCTCCTGCGGCATTTACTCCTTGTGCAAACTTAATAAGCAGCTCTGTTTTTTGTTTATTACTATTTCGAGCTGGAACACTATTATAATAACTAACTACTTTCATTTACTATATTCCATGCATAACCACTTACCATTTCCGCTGCGGTAAACTGACAATAGGAAAGATGTTTTGCAAATGCTAGTACTTCTCCTTTTGTAGGAATATGTAAACTTCTAACATCGGATATATGTGTGTTACATAAAACTGTTGCTGCATTTGGTGCTAATGCAATAGCAGGTTTGCTCATTAATAATGCCTCTGTTGCAGCAATACTATTAAATGTTACTAAACAAACAGCATCTTCTAATGCTTGCCATATTGTATCATTATTAACTCTGTCTTCTCTACTAGGTTTTAGCCTTACCTTAATGGGTATATTTGTATAAGTTTTAATCTGGTCGAGTGTTTCTTCCATCCATTGATTTAAATCTCTACCATAAAACTTCATTACCTTTTCACTAGGAGGACAAACCAATATATAACTACCCCCTGTTGGTTTTGTATAACTCCAATTTAGTTTACGTAATCTGTCCATTGATCTATCTTTTATTGGACCTAGATTTTGTAATGCATTTTTTGTAATGCGATGATATTCTTTTTTCTTGCCAGGTTGAATATAACCTGTATCTATCGCATAAAATGTTCTGCCTATTGACATACATTGTTTTAGAGCTTTTTGACTAGTGCCTCCTAAGCCTCTTATAACTAAGTCGTTATCGGTATTTTCTTCGGTTTTCCAATCACTAATGATTCCGCCAGCACCTAAAATAAAATCTCTACAATACGGATCGTAAATGTCGCCTTTTTTATCGTAGTTAAAATCACCTGGATCAGGTATAATGCTTGCAACTTTTACACCCATGTTTTTTACCTCTATTTTATCTTCACTTGTAAACCATTTTTCTTGTGGATCAATCTTATCATATAAACTTGCATTTAGATTTGCTTTTATAACATCAGAGTAAGTAGTATTATTAATATACCTAGGACGTTCTTTCTCTAGTCTGACCTTTTTTTTTGATCTTCTAGTTCCTTGGTGAGATACAAGCGTTCTGCTTTGTAATACTCATTTGCATATTCGCAGTCTTGATAATCTTCAAACCAAGGACCACCTTCTGTGTAATGTAGTGCTTTTGGTTTACCATCGTCTGGCTCTTTGTACCAGCCAACTAGCCAGTTCCACTCGTGACTGATTGCTCCAATCTTGTCATCGTCTAACCAACTAAATCTATGAAACCATGCACCAGTTTTGTGTTCATCATTTACACACTCGGGTGTAAGAATACTATTGTCAGGATGGCCTGCGTTAAACAAAACTGCACTACTCCAGTTTTTTCTTGGATAAATGTGCTGATCTTTTCCATCCATCTTTGTGCCAGCTTTTGGAGTGTAATCGTGTTGCGCACACATGACTGCAAACTTGTCATTTGTTTTGGCAAACAACTTTGCAACATCATCTAGGAAAATAAAATCACAATCGATAAACAAAGCCCATCCCTCAAAGTTTGCAAGTCTAGGAACTAAGAATCTTGTAAAAGTAAATTCTGTGCTTGCAAGTGTATCTACTGCACGAGTATACATTCCATCTCTGCGTAAGTTATGTTGTTTTAATGGTATTACTTTTACAGGCACAGATGCATGTTTCAAAATACTTGCTTTACATGCTTGAAATGCAATATCTTCTCTACTGTCCCATCCAACATATATTCTAAGTGGTTCAATCTCTTCGCTCAATATCATTCTCCGTTAGTTCTTTTCCCATCCAAACTTCAACTACTTTAGCATCTTTGTTGTCAATGTTAACTGCCTTGTGCCACCAGCCAACAGGAATATCAATACTGTCTCCTGGTGTTAGTAGTGTGCTAGTTCTTCTGCCTATTTTATCTTCAAGGAACATATTTATAACACCGTCAACTACATGCCAATGTTCACTGCGTTTGAAGTGGCGCTGATCGCTTAGTGCCTTTCCTTGATAAAATGTAAGTTCTTTAACCTGCCATTCGCCGTTGCGATCTAATATTTTATATTCGCCCCAAGCACGTTTGGTTACAGGCTTTTCCCAGTTTTTTAATATCCAACTCGAACTGTTCTTTTTATCTTCTCCGCCAACACCAAATACAAAATCTACGTCTTTGTGATCGCCATATATTTTTTGTTCAGGTATTTCTCCGTCAACTCTATCTCCACCGTTAGCGACAATCAACTTACCCCTGTTTGTAGCCAGCAAATAGCCAATGGCTTGTGTTGTACCTCCGGTATCATCGTCTTTAACAAGTATAACCTCGTCTACCATATCTAGATGCTTAACGATATTTGCTCTTTCAACAAGTGGCATAAATGGCTTGCCTTTTTTATTAACAAGCCATTCGTCACTGTTGAGTCCAACAACCAGTTTATCTCCTAGTTGCTTTGCTGCTTTGAAATATTCAATATGTCCGCTATGTAGTGGATCAAATCCGCCTGTAACTAATACTGTGGTCATACGGTATTTACTACTTCCAACCGAATATGTAATCTTTTCTGACATTACCTAAGGACACTGCACCTAGTTCTCGCAAATAGTCTGCTGCTTGATATTTTGATTCAGGATGCTGTTCTACTATAACAATAGGTTTGTATTTTAGTATTGTATCTTTACCGCCTTTGACTACTTCTAGTTCGTGACCTTCACAGTCAATTTTTAACATTCCAAACTTAGGTAAATCTAAACTATCTAATGTCTTAATATCAATAGTGCCTTGTCCTACTTTGCTTACAAAACTACCGCCTGTGTTTTCACTATCATAGGTCATAGTAACTTTGCTATTGGTAGATCCAAGTGCAAACTTATTAATCTCTACAGGTAAATCTTTACAGTTCATTTCTAAACAACTATAAACTTGTTCAAGTGGTTCAAATGCAATAACTCGATTAAACTTTTCTACTAAATGTTTAGACCATAATCCAACGTTTGCACCCACATCAACTGCAATATCAAAGTCTTTTACATATTTGTATGCTTCTGCTCTAGTATCGTCTTGGTATTGTGGAGGCCCACCTTTTTTTATTCTTTTTGCTATAAGACGTTCAAAATGCTCATCGGTATCGGGCATCCAATATTCAAAAACTTTTTTCATGATTTTTCCAATACAACAATATATTTTACAACATGTCTTGGAGGTCCTTTTTTAACTTTGGCATATCTTTCAGTTATTTCTTCATGAATAATATTCCATCCATTTAATGATTCTATTTTTTTCTTCCACCATTTAGGATTTTCAATAATTAAATGGGCATTACGACCGTCACTTAATGCTTTCTTTGCAGGATGACATGCTATTAAATGATATTGATATCTTGTAGATCTAGCACACAAATCATTAAGTGTTTCATCAATCAAATCAGGCTCAACATGTTCTAAAACATCACTGCTGTAGGTTAACTCAACTTCCTTAGGTAAAGGATTAGG
>Ga0255764_10001498_pt1 | contig 19777 bp, 15 predicted proteins | sample 071ome_30_FD_179964 | JGI IMG/M metagenome (GOLD analysis project Ga0255764, IMG submission 179964) | Coastal salt marsh microbial communities from the Groves Creek Marsh, Skidaway Island, Georgia - 071406AT metaG (version 2) | ecosystem: Environmental > Aquatic > Marine > Intertidal zone >... | reverse complement strand
ACGTGGTGTTACCTTCCACCCAGATAACCTCATGGGTGGCCAGGTCCACATCGGTATTGGCATTGGCCGCGGTGGTATCGATGGTGACCAGGGACGAGCGGTAGGTTGTCGGATTAACACCAAAAAAGTTCTCAAAGAATTCTGCCGTTGTCAGCGCACTCAGGCTGGTGTCATTCTCGATGACATCCAGGCCCTTGATGTCGTTTTCAGAGGCCTGCACGAGTGACGTACAGTAATTCGGCGGGGTGTCCATGCAGACCGGGTAATCGGCAGCGCCTACATCAGGTACCTCCGTGGCAGTACTGTTATTGGACCCCATGTTGATTTCGCTGCCAGTCCAGATCGTACTGTGACCTTCAGGATTATGGACCGTGGCTGAGCCGCCGATGATCATGCTGCCGCGGGTAATCACCGGGTTGTCCGGCGCATTCGGCAGCGGATTGATGGTCACGATGGTCTGGGTGATCTGCCGTGCTGCACTGCCGTCATCACTGCGGCCGGTGGCCACAATGCGGATTTTGGTCAGGTTGGTGGACAGGTCCGTCAGCGTCACGGTCACCGTGGCCGATCCCACAGTGGCAACATTGGTATCTCCGTTACCATCGGCATCGGTATCGAAAATACAGTCCATTTCGCTGCCGGCCGGCAGACCGCACGCTGTACCACTATTGTAGGTATTGGCACCGGCAACCCGGTTCGGGTCGGTTTCGATATAATCCAGGGCTGCCAGCATGCCGGCTTCGGCGGCCTCGAAAGCCATCTTGGCGCGCGTGTCGTTATTGGTGATTTTCTGCTCCATGAGAATGGCTTTGGAGACATTGAAGGTGACCAGGGTACTCAACATGAGAATAGCCAGGGACACAGCCAGGGTCAGCACGCCATGCTGGGAGGTTTTTGCAGCCGCAATACGGCGCATTACCGGATTTTTGACTTTATTCAATGCACTCATCAGCGCCTCCTCACCAGGTCGTTGCGCACTCGCACATTCTGGTTCAAGGAAATCTGCACGAAACTGTCGTTGGTCAGGTTACCCGTGAGGGTTATGTTGAGTTGCCGTGTTTCCACGGTGATGTCACCACTGGCCGCGTCGGGCAGCGGCGTATCGTAGCAATCCGCTTCCTCGGGATTATCGACGGAAGAGTCGCCGTCATTGTCAACGTTGTCCGGTTCCCGGGTGTTCAGACATTCCGAGCTGTCCAGGTTGAACCAGAGGGCAGAGACCGTAATGAAGTCACCGTCAGTCAGCGCTTCCCACGTGTTCGCAGAAGTCGAACTGCAGGTATCCGGATTAGCAGTATTGCCGGCTGTGCGCATTTCCACCATACCGTCATTGAGGCGAAACCCGCCGAGTTCGTTGGCATCGACGACGCCATCCTCATCGCGGTCATAGGCATACACCATACAACTGCCCTGAGTGGCGCCACTGCCATTGGTCCAGGTGCCATCACCCACCGGCACCATCTGGGTATTTCCGGCCATGGAGTCGAAGACTTCCAGCGCCGTGTTGTCGATTTGTTGGAACACATTTGTGGTCGGATCCGTGGCGCTGGCAGCGTTGCCCGAATAACCGGCACGCCGGAACTCCGTGATCATCAGGTTCATCACGGCATTCAGGTCCTGGTTCATCTTACTGGCTGCGAGTGTATCCATCGAACTGGTATAGGTTGCCAAATAACCCACGAGTATTGAGCCTATAACACTCAGGCCCAACGCTGTTGTGATGAGCAACTCAGTTATTGTAAAACCTGATTGCCGCTGTTTTTGCTTCATGGTCAGCATGTCTCGTAGTTGCTCACTTGCGTGCCTGGTGAACAAATGGTCGGCCTGCCTAGCAAACTGACATTGATTCTCAACTGTTTGCCATTACCACTGACCAGGTTGATCTGTCCCGAAGTTGAGGTCCCACGCACCGGGTCAAAAGCTATCTGGGTATTACTGCTGGAGAAGCTGGCGATGGAAACCCTGACATCATTCCATTCCGTGCTGGTGAAGCGCTGCAGGACAAGATCGTCTTTGTCCACTGACCCGTCACCGGGGTCCAGTGTCCCATCGCCATCATCGATCACAATCACGCAGGCATTCGCCATGGTAGGCAGCGTTGCGGTCAGGTCACACTGATCATTCACGGTGCTGAAGCCATACTCCCAGGATTTCGAGCCGTCCACGCCGAAATTGATGCCGGCCGTGGTATTGGCCGTCAGCGCTTCTGATCGCACCTGCTGGATGTGGCTGTAAATCTGCTCGGTAGCACCGATCACCCGCTGGGTGTCCCCGATGTCAGAAAAACTGGGGAACGCCACGGTAATAATGATGGCCAGGATCGAGACAGCAATCATGAGTTCAAGCAGGGTGAAACCCTGTTGAAACAGCTCTCCGAAACGTTTTTCCGGCGTTTTTGAATGCATAAAAACTTTTATATACAACAGTATGTTGATGGAGAATACTGACAAGTCACAGTTTTATTGCATCTATATTACACCCTTGAAGATGGAAAATTTTCCAATATTTCAAATGCTTCAGCCCAGCTGGCAAGCACGCTGGGTCTCTGGCGGATACAGTCCGTCCTTGTCTTTATGATTTTCAGTATTTATCAACTATCTGGGTTAGCGCAATGTAGGCTTCCAGCGTTAGCGGTGCAGTGACCACTCACTCAGATTGGCAATCGGGGCGGTAAGTATTTGCAGAACCTGTGAAGAAATTCACATTCCTGGACGGGGAAAGCCTGAGGGAAACACCCCATTCCGGCGAGCTACTGATCTTTTGCGGACCAATCAGTCCGGTACATAGGCCCTTTGCAGGCTGCGATGGGCATAGTCGATGAACTGCGTGGGATCACCAAAGTCATCAATGTAGGCGTCAAGCAAACCCATCTTCACAGTGTCCTTCGGCCCCATCCCCAAATTGAGCTGCTCGGCCAGATCGAGATGGAAGTTGGTGAACATGGCCCGCATGCGCATGATGTCGGTACCACTTAGCATCGGCCCATGCGCTGGCACAACGATGGTATCGGCGCTGACAATACCCGCCAGGGTTTCATAGGCACTGAGCAGCCCCCCTATCCAGGCGCCATGACGGATATCCAGCACGGGCCACTGGCCGGACGTCACCGGTCCCCCGGCAATCAGCGTGTCGAGGATCGGGAAATACAGGAACAGATCGCTTTCGGAGTGGGCCGCCGGCAGGTAGCCGTAGATGATCTCCTGGCCACCCCAGGTCATGGTACCGGTATTGCGAAAGGTTTTCCCCGGCAGTCCGGCATCAGCTAACGGACCATAGCGGCCATCGTACAAGGCGGACATGACGCTGTTCTGCAGAAACATGCGGGTCTTTTCATGGGCAAAGATGGTGGCTCCTTCGGCCCCCAGGCGCTCATTGCTACCAGTCTGTTCGGGGTGCCAGTGCGTGTTAATGAGCATGTCCACCCGATCCCTTTCCAGGGTATCGAGCACGGTGGCGATCAACTCGTCAGAATGCGCCGCCAGGCCGCCATCCACCATCAGGACACCATCACCTGTCGGGTGCGGTATGGCATACACGTTACAACCGGCACCCTGGAAGACCCAGGCATAGCCCAACTCGACCAGGGTAATTTCTGTATCGCTTTCCTGGCCCACGGCAGCTTGTGGCAGGAGCGGCGACAACGCGGCAGAACCCAAGGCGATGGTGCCTGCATTCAGGATTTTTCTACGGGTCGGGTTTTTCATTTTCTGTATACTACTAATATGTACTACTTATTATGTGTACTACTGATGATCAAATGAACCGGGCACCATGGTCTGCTTTTCAGCAGCCGGGTCCAGCGGAAACACGCTCCAGGGATAGAAAAACGGTGGCCCGACATTCGGCCAGAACGGCGTCACATCCAGTTCCTCTGTGGCGCCCAGGCTGCGCAACAGGTCGGCCATCTTCCGGTTTGGCGGCTGGCGTAAACCGAGGAAGCCGATGTGCCCCCGGGCCTCGGCGTAATCCAGAGCCGTGAGACCGTCTATATCCTTGCCATCAAGATCGGCCCCCAACTCAACCAGGGCCTGCACCAGTTTGTCATTGCGGGCGCGCACAGCGTAGTGCAGAGGGGTGCCGCCCCGGGTGCGCTGCAGGTGATGCGGCACAGCGCGCACATTAGGATCGGCGCCTGCGGCAAACAGCAGTTTGAGGGCCTCGACCATGTCATCCTGGTTGCCACGGGCACCCGCAAGGGCAGAAACCGGCGTTTGCAGGTCTGCCTGGGCCAAATTGGCTTCCGCACCGTGTTCCAGCAGGAGCCGAATGACTTCCAGGTCGCCATTGTTGGCAGCACGGATCAGTGGTGTTGTGCCACGGGACAGCGGACCACCACGGGCCTTGGCAGGCCGGAAAAACAGCTGCATGTTCGGATTGGCGCCACGCTCGAGCAGCATCCGGACAATGGTCAGGCCGTCAGTTTCATTCATGATGCCGTCAATGGTGAGACCGGACTGAGTCCTGTCTGCCACCGCCGCAAACAGCGGCGCCTGGCCAAACATGTCCCACTGCTGGATGTCGGCACCGGCTTCAATCAGTTGCCTGGCGATGTCCCAGTTGTTGTTCACCATGGCCAGCAGCAAGGGTGAAAAACCGTCCGGATCCGGTAAATCCAGGTTTACCCCTTCATCAATCAGCAATTCGACACAGGCCTTGCAGTTCTCCCGCACGGCATACATGAGTGGCGTCAGCCCACCACTGTCCAGTCGTTTCGCCCTGCCCTCGGCAGTGACATGACTGTTGTAATCGCGGCGGGCAGAGACCGCATTGATATCCGCCCCCTGGTCGATGAGGAAGGCCATCATGGCAGGATGGCGCCGGGCTGTTGCCCACATGAGCGCTGTCTGCTGCCCCCATTGTTCCCGAACATCCACACTGGCCCCGGCCCTGACCAATAGCCTGGCCGCCTCGACATTGCCGGTTCTGGCCACCAGCATCAGCGCGGTCTGACCTTCAGGATTCGGGGAATCGGGATCGGCGCCTGCATCCAGCAGTATTTTCAAAATGGTGGTATCAGCCACTTCCGCCACCAGCTGCATGGCACTGGCACCGTAATTGTTTTTGGCATTCACATCGGCACCGGCTCGAATCAGCGCACGGATGCGGTCGACATCCTGATCGTATACCGCCCACTGCAGCGGCGTACTGCCATCCGGTCCACGTTCATTCACGTCAAGACTGCGCACGGTTTCACCGAGCGGCGAGGGTACTTTGAGTGCTTCGAAATTCTGGGCCACGGCGGCGCCGGAAAGTACTGTCATCACTGCAAGTATCGGCATCAGGCAGAGCGCCAGATGGAGTCGCGTATTCATGGAGTTCCCCTAAAACTAGAGGTGCAAGAATAGCAGGTAAGCCAAAGCCGTAACAACTTGCACGGCCGTCATATTTGCCCTGAATCAAGCCTTTCAGCAACTGATTGCCAGAGAAAATTGAGGCCAAAAAGTTGAAGCCGGTAAGTTGCCTTGGCCGCCTTCAGGGCCAGCGTTATAAGTTCTCAGGAAAGACTAATATTAATAAGGCCAGCTGATACAGACCGGTATTCCAATATGCCGGCGGACCGAATCCCTGCTTCATTCGGCCACCAATGGCCAGGGGATCGCTTATGAAACACCGTGCCGGTTTTGTCGCTTGTTTGTCCATGCTGGTGGCTTGTGCCGCCGGTTCCTTGCCTGCATCAGCCGGGGCATTGGCTGATGCTTGAGCATAGAGCCGATCCGGATATCAGCAGCCGCTACGGTGTGACGCCATTATCGCTGGCTGTGGCCAACGGCAGCACAGACATGGTCACCACCCTGCTGGAAGCCGGTGCTGACGCCAACACCCGTGAACAAAGCGGAGAGCCGGTTTTACTGTCTGCGGCTGCTGTAGGCGAAGTCGGTCCAGTAAGCGCCCTGCTGGCGCATGAGGCTGTACTTGAGGCCCGTGACCCCAATTTCCACCAGACTGCCCTCATGATTGCTGCCCGTCAGTGGCATGAAGACGTGGTGGCTTATCTGCTGGCAGCAGAGGCAGACCCCAATGCCGCCAAGCCATTATTGGTGAGGAGCGCTGGGTCCGACACAATTCACAGCGTGGCTACGATTTTGGCATCGGCATCATTCGTGGTGGCACGCCAGCCGACCGCGGTCGTCGCGACCCCATTCCCGGCATGATGACACCGTTGCTGTATGCTGCCCGTGGTGACCATAGCGAGGTCGCGCGGCTGCTGTTCGATGCCGGCGCCAACATCAACCAGGCGGATCCCAATGGCATCTATCCGCTGCTGATGGCGATTTCCAACAACAAGATCGCCACCGCGCCGTTGCTGGTCAAACGGGGTTCTGAAGCCAATGAACCTGACTGGTACGGTCGCAGTCCGCTCTGGGAAGCCGTTAATGTCCGCAACCTGTACCTGGACAGTGAAACCGTCGTCAACTGCGTGGATCGCGAACCCGTGCTGGCCCTGATCAGGGAACTGCTTGAGCGGGGCGCCAACGTCAATGCCAGAACTTCAGAAACCCCGCCCTTGCGTGACCATTATCTCGGGGTGGGCTCGCTGGAATGGGTCGATTTCACCGGCTAGCCCCCTTTCCTAACGGCAGCGCTGTCCGGCGACCTGACAGTCATGAGGCTGCTGCTGGAATATGGTGCCGACCCCCACATCGGCACTTACCAGGGCACCAGTGCCTTGATGGCGGCAGCTGGCGTTAACTGGGTGGTCTCGCAAACCTACACGGAAGGTCCAGAACCACTGCTGGAAGCGTTAAAGCTCTTTTATGAAATTGGGATGGATATCAACCAGGCCAACTCCATGGGCCTGACAGCGCTGCCTGGCGCAGCCAATCGTGACTCCAACGACATCAATCGTCTTCTGGTAGAGCACGGTGCCCGACTGGATGCCGAGGACAACGAAGGCCGCACGCCCCTGACCTGGGCCAAGGGTGTCTTTCTGGCCACACATCCGGCAGAGGAAAAACCCGAATCCATGACACTGATCGCCGACCTGATGCCAGATCAGAGTCTGGATGTGCATTTATCAGCTCTCTTCTACTGCCGCGACGCCCGAATACCGCGATGCAAGTTAACGGAAAACGCCAGTCTCCTGGCTGGCGTCTTTATATGCCCTGGCTGATCTCGATTCTCATGCATGCCGGGAGAAGCCTTCAGCCCACTCTGAAAGTTTTACCTGCCTTCCTACAATTCACACTGATTTCTCCAGGGGCTCATATCATGTATAGGACAGCGGACCCAAAATTCTCCGGGTTTTGGATGCCGACACGGCCACGGACGCCAGCGAAGCGGCGGTCTGCAGCGTTGACTTGGATAACGACGAAGAAGACAATTCCGAAGGCGCCTGATCCAGGAAATGACACCCACAAAAAAGCCCGCTTTCGCGGGCTTTTTTATGCACTGCCAGAAAGTGTCTTGCTAGACTTCCGCAAACGGTCCGGTGCTGTCCGCAAACTCTTCCACGTCGATACCAGCGCGATCGAGTATGGTGTGCAGCAGGTTCGCATGCGGTGTGTCTTTCGGGTAATGCAGATGCTGGCCGCCCTTGATGCCACCGCCACGACCCAGCAGGGCAGACGGCAGCAGGTTGGCATCATGCACATCACTGTTGCCCATGTTGCTGCCAAACAGGATTATGGAGTTGTCGAGAATGTTGCCTTCCACATCCTCCATCTCCTTCAGGCGCTGGGCAAAAATGGCCGCACGCTCGGTCTGGTGGCGCTGGATGCGAACCAGTTGCTCCCATTTCGCCGGGTCTTCCTGGTGATGAGACAGCGGATGGAAAGATTCAGCCACCCCCAGGTTATCAAAGACACGCATACTGGCTTCCTTGATCATGCGCATGGAGGCGATACGGGTCTGGTTGTTCTGGAACGCCAGGGCAATCATTTCAAACTGGATATCCAGCAGTTCGGTGAAATCATCCGGCGGGCCCAGCGGTGCATCCGGCAGGCCGGTCAGTTCTTTTGCACCCTCTTCCAGTTTCGCGATTCGCGTTTCCACCTGGCGCACTGACGACAGGTAGTCATCGACCCGCACCCGGTCGGCCGGGCTCAGCTTGCGGTTTAGGGAAGCGGTGGCCTCGCGCACGTAGTCGAGCAGGCTCTGGGACTGGCTCAAGATCTGGATACGCTCTTCGTAAGTATCACCCTGACCAAACATGGTGTAGAACACCTTGCGCGGGTTGCTTTCCAGCGGCAGTGGCTGTGAAGGCGTGCGGTAGTTGATCGCACCACCGGGTTCACCACAAAGCTCCAGGGAAGTCAGCGGTGTTGAACCGCCAATGACCTTGGCAGCCATCTGGTCGATGGTCATGCCCTTGATACCGTTCGGTCTCCGGTCGCGATCGTTCGGATTGACGGCAGAGAGCCAGGTTTCTTCAGTGATGGAATGCGGGGCCGGACCGTTCTCGGCGGCCTTGTTGCGCAGTCCGGTGACCACGGTGACATATTCATTGATCGACTCGAGCGGCTTCAGGATGCGGGAATACTCGAAATGGGTCCCGGTCTGTTTCGGACCCCATTCGTGAATGACCGCGCCATGCGGAAAATAGACAAAGCCCAACCGGGGCGGGGCCGCCGCGGCTTGCGCCAGTGCCGGTGTCATGGCATCCAGCATCGGCAGGGCGATGGAGGCACCGGCGCCTTTCAGTAGGGTTCTGCGGGACAAGTGCTTTTTACTGATAAACATGGTGTGTACCTGTGTTTCTCTGTTTGTTTAGCCAGCCCGAACGACTACAGGGCGGCCTGCTGGTTGGCATTTGACTCGATGGCACTGAGCTGGGATTCACGCATGCGAAACGGATCACTTTTCACGATACTGGAGACCAGGGATGCAAACGTGAAATCATCGTGTTCGGCTTCCCGGACAATACGACGAACCAGCGGCATATCACGGTAAGTCACTTCACGGCCCAGTGCAAATGTCATCAGTCGCTCGGTCATCGCTTCCACGAACTGTTCGGAACGGTCTACCAGCACGTTGGTCAGGTCTGAAGGCCGGTTGATTCGTGTGCCATCCGGCATTACCCCGGATGCATCCAGCTGTGTCAGGGTATCGCGATCAAACTCCTGGTACTGGCCCACCGTATTGAAGTTTTCCAAGGCAAAACCGAGCGGGTCCAATACCCCATGGCAGGAATAGCAGGTCGGATTGGCCCGGTGCTGTTCCAGCCTGGCACGCAGCGTCTTCGGGGCTTCGCCAGCCTTCTGCGAAAGGTCGGTTTCCACATTCGGCGGTGGCGGCGTTGGCGGCGCACCTAGAATGTTTTCCAGCACCCAGGCGCCACGCAGTACCGGCGAGGTGCGGTTCGGGTTCGCTGTCAGCATCTGGATAGCGCCTTTGCCCAGCAAGCCGCGGCGGTAATCATCTTTCAGGGATACCTTGCGGAAGCGGCTGCCTTTGACGTCTTCAATCCCGTAGTGCATGGCCAGACGTTCGTTCAGGAAGGAATAATCGGCATCCAGCAATCTGACGACGGACTGATCACTGCGCAGGACGCTGTCGAGGAACAGGCTGAGTTCGATCTTGAACATCGGCCTTGGGTCCAGGAAGCGGCTGGCAAAACGGAACTGGCGGCCATCAGGGTTGATCTCGTCCAGCTTGGCCAGGTTGAGCCACTGGTAGGCAAAGCCTTCAATCAGGTTTTTCGAGCGTTCATCGGCCAGCATGCGCTTGACCTGGCCATCCAGGACTCCGGGCTTGCTGAGTTCGCCGTTGTTGGCCAGGGTCAGCAGTTCCTCGTCCGGCAAACTGCTCCACAGGAAGAACGACAGGCGCGAGGCCAGTTCCAGGTCGGACAACAGGATGCTGTCGCCTTCAGTCGGGCCGGTTTCGGCCAGGTAGATGAAGTGCGGGCTCACCAGGATGGCGCTGAGGGCTTCCTTGATACCGGCTTCGAAATCGCCCTGTTCCCGACTGTTCTGGTAGAAGGCCATCAGGCTGTCGATGTCTTCATCGGTCAGGGGGCGGCGGAACGCGCGTTCGGCCAGGTTGGTGATGATCTGGTTCGCACAGGTTGTTTCCTCGGCTATCTCACGCGGGTAGCAGATGAAAATCTTTTCCCGGCTCGGGGACATGCTCATGCCGGTGATGTCGAGCGGACCGCGTACCTGCAGGGCGTGCACTTTCTGCACACGCTCGTTGCCGCCCTCAAGCGGTGTGGATGGTGTCCGTTCATCACTTTCCACGAAGCCGCGGTTCAGGAACGTGACCGAAACCGTGTGCTGGCCGGCAGTAGCCTGGAAGCGGATATTTTTCAGCCGCGCATTGATGGCGGAAACCGCATCGGCCTGCAACTGGTCGATCGCTTCGTGATCTTCATCACCACCGATTTCCGTGCGGAAAAATTCCTTCCCGTCCAGCAGGGCAATCACGGTATTTTTGAATTCCATGTTCGGCACTTCACGACCCAAAGCCAGGTCACCGATATTCAGTTCGTACTCACCGTCGGCCATAAAGTTGTACCGCACACTCATCCCACCGCGGGTGCCAAAGGGCATGCCATCGAGATGGCGCTGCTGGGAACCGGTTCCGGGTGTGCCCCGAGCCGGCAGGGAAATGATCATGTCCGCCACGGAACCAAAAGTCTCCATGACTGGAATCGGCCGGCGATCGCCGATGGCATCGTGGGCAATGGTGCGGGCGGCGTTCAGGTACTGGTCAATGAAAGCCGGAGACACCTGCAGTGCTGCGGCATTGTTGTCGAAACCGTCGCGCAGGTCATCGGTAGGCAGCAGAGTCGTGACATCGACTTCGAGGGCCAGCAGGTCGCGGATGGCGTTTTCATATTCGCGGCGGTTCAAACGGCGCAGCGGCACGTTGCCTGCCGGCGGGGCGACAGCCTCGGCATCAATGGTGTTTTCCAGCCAGCTGACCAGGGTATTGAGTTCGCGGTTGGAAGGACGCTCAGCCCCGGGCGGTGGCATATAACCCCCTTTCAGGCGCTTGATCGCTACCTCGAAGACTTCTGCCTGGTGTGCCACCTCATCCTCCGAAAACAGGGTAAAAGCGACACTGCCTGCCCAGTCCTCATCGTTGTGACATTCAAAACAGTACTTTTCGATGGTGTCCCATTCTTTGGCAGACAGGCCGGTTGTGCCCAGGCAGGCCGCCAGGCAGGCGAACGGGAGCAGTGCTGTTTTCAGATGGCTGAAATTGATTTGGAACATAGTTTGGAAACCGCTTTTTTTTATCGGGTTAACACCCATTCTAGGGATCAAATCCCCAAAAAATGTGAAACCTTCCCTTTGCTGCAAATTCTGAGGCAGAACAATGGCTTTGTCCAATGCCATATACCTATAGACCGCCCCTGGCAGGAAGGAATTGCATATCATGGTACGGGGCGATAGCGATTATGGCGCCTTGCCCTGAATCAAGCCCCCTGAACGGAAAAGCCGCCGGCAGTCACGACACTGCCAGCGGCCAGTTTCCGCGCAGACAACAGTCCGCTTATTCTTCGTCGGTGTGGAGGTCTTCGGGCGTATCAACGTCTGCGGCTGGCTCCAGCGGAGTCTGTCGCATTGCCTCATTGGCCTGGGCCACCAGGTACCAGCGAATGGCCTCACTGTCTTCTGCAGACAGGCGGTCGGCAAAGGACACCATGCCGTTCTGGGCACGCACCCCTTCCAGCACAACCTGGTCAAACGCCTGCTGGCTGTGCAGCATGGGTGTCACGAGCAGGTTGGGGAAGTTGGCCCCACGCTGCTGACCGTTTACGCCATGACAGACGCCGCAATGTTCGCCGTATACCGTGGCACCGGCATCCACCACATCCTGGCCAACGGCCAGTTCAGGCGGATTCAGTTCACGCGGGGTGAAGGTCAGTGGCTCCGGCAGGCTGGCGCCACCATCCAGGGCAAACACCAGCAGGCGGGAATAGTTCGGGGCAAAGTAGTTGCCGGCCTGGTTGATGCCCACACTGGCAGCCACGTACTGCTTGTCATCCATTTCAAAGGTAATCGGGGCCGCCACCATGCCGGTCTGGGTATCGAATGACCAGAGCTTTTCGCCAGTGACAGTGTCATAGGCGCGGAATTCATTGGTGTTATTGCCGCCGCCGGAGAACACCAGACCGCCAGCCGTGCTCAGTACCCCACCGGTCGGGCCAGCATTCTCCTCACCACGCCAGACTTCCTCGCCAGTGACAGGATCCCAGGCTGAGACATAGCCCACGAACTCACGCGGTGCATCCGGATTGTCACGGAAATAGATGAAGCTGGCGCCCATGTCGATGGCCAGGTTGTTGGCGGTCGGGCTGGTGTTGGGCACGAAATCTTCCTGGCTCTGCATGGCAAAGTAGGCACGCTGGGTGGCAATGTAGATATAGCCGGTCTCCGGGTTCCAGGCATTGGCATGCCAGCCGTGACCACCCTGTACACCGGGGGCCAGGTTCCAGATGTTTTCATGGTCGTAGCGGGCTTCCGGCACTTCGATAGGACGACCGGTTTCCATGTCGATGCCTGTGGCCCAGTTCACCTCGGTGAACGGATAGCCGCGCAGCAGTTCGCCGTTGGCGGCATCGAGCATGTAGAAAAAGCCGTTTTTGTTCGGCTGCATGACCACGTGACGCTGCTGGCCATCAACCTCCAGGTCGACCAGCATCATCGGGCTCATGGCATCGTAATCCCAGGTATCACCCGGCGTGGTCTGGTAGTGCCAGACATATTCACCGGTATCGGCGTCCACGGCCAGGATAGATGCAACAAATAGGTTATCGCCTCCTTCGGGGTCACGGGCACGCTGGTCCCATGGCGTACCATTGCCGGTGCCAAAGATGACCAGGTTGTTTTGCTCGTCATACACGATGGCATCCCAGACAGTGCCGCCACCGCCCAGTTCCCACCAGTTGCCGCTCCAGGTGGAGGCAGCCATTTCCATCTGCGGGTTTTCAAAACCCAGCTCCGGATTGCCGGGCACGGTGTAGACGCGCCAGAGGTCTTCGCCGGTGGTGGCGTCATAGGCTCCGAGGTAGCCGCGGGCACTTTTCTCGGCACCGGAATTACCAATCAGGACCTGCCCCTTGACGATGCGCGGAGCACTGGTGATGGTGTAAGGCCCGCTTGGGTCAACTGTCAGCTTGCGCCACATTTCTTCGCCGGTATCGGCATTGATGGCGACGATGTAGCCATCCAGGGTGCCCAGGTAGATCTTGCCTTCATAGGCCGCTATACCCCGGTTGACAATACCGCAGCAGACCTTGGATACGATTTCGCGTGGAGTCTGCGGGTCGTAATGCCACAACAGCTCGCCTGTACGCGCATCAAAGGCATTGACCATGCTCCATGCTGTGGACACATAGATCACGCCATCGATATACAGCGGTGTGCCCTGCTGGGACAGGTTGACGTTGTAGTCGGCAAACCAGGCCAGTTCGAGATTGCCGACATTGTCGCGATTGATCTGGTCAATGGGGCTGTAATGCCGTTCCTCGTAGGTGCCACCCACCATCATCCATTGTTCAGGTTCATTGGCAGCATTCAGCATCCGTTCGTTGGTGACGTTGGCAGCGGCGATATCAGCAGGTGTTTCGCCTGCAGACTGACCTTGCACGGCCGGAACGGGTGCGGGTGCGGCAGTATTGCCAGCAGCAGAACTATCGCCAGACTGGCCACAGGCCACCAGTGCGGTGGCGAACACGCCCAGTACGAGAAGACGCAAAACAGACATGATTTCCCCCTTATTGAAATCTCGGTGTTTTTAGGAACTTGTCAGAACATATCAAGGCGTTGAAGGATATAGCGCAAGGCCCCGTGCGTCCAGTTCCCGGGACCAACAAAGCCAGCCTTCCTTGACGGCCCGGGTAACAATAAAAAAAAGAGCGGTGATGACCGCTCTGTTGCTGTCGCTCAGGTTATGTCTTGCCGTTTTTATTGGGCTTCGGCTATGTCCTTGATGTTGACCAGCAGGTTCTCAAACATGGTGCGGCGGCGCGCAACGTCGGCGTCCTTGGCTGCCTGATCGGCCAGGTTGGAAACATCGTAAACCAGGGTGTACAGCATCTTCGAGGTATTGGCGGTCACCGGGCGGGCTTCCATGAAGCCATGATAGAGGTTGTAGAACTGGCCCTCGACAGCCGGCTGGGTATAGCCGTAGGACAGTTCCGTCTGGGCAACCAGAATCTCTATGATGCGCCCGCCCAGCAAGGCCCTGACAGTCCCCATACCACCGTCGCCCGAGGTGATCTCGCAATCCAGACCGCCCCATTCCCCGATATCGCAATAATCCCCGACAGCTGCCCAGACATTCTCTGCGGACTTGTTGATGTCAATTTCCATATCGATCGTGACGTATTCCGGCTCTGCGGCGAACAGCATCGGCGAGAAGTTGAGGGCGAGGAGGCAAGAAAGCACAGTAATGATTTTTTTCATGGTTTACCTGTTTATGAATAAGTGACTGACAGCCGGAAAATATCCATGCTGATGCATTGAAAGTGGCTGCAAGCATAAACAGGGTATCTGGGGCCGTCCAGTGGTAACAGCCGGTTACGGACACGTAAAACCGGTTCGAAAGGGGTAAATCCCCAAACTTGGCGATTGTCAATCCACGTACAGTGACACAAGGATAAGATATTGTTTTAAGATAGAAATTCAGCTGACGAAAAATGCACAAATTGTGATTCCTGCTCCCATTAAGAAAAATTCAAGAAATTACTGTTGTCACCTTTTGCACCGCATTCATATACTTTTCCGGCGCTACAAAAACAATCAACAGACTCTAGGGGAAACACCATGTCTAAATATTCAGGCGGATGCGAGCACGTACATACCGGTTCAGACAATGAGCCTATCGACAACCACACGTGTCATTGCTCCGTTTGCAAGCGAGTGACTGGCCAGGACACCACCCATGTGGTCTTTTTCAACCATGATGATCTGAACGTCGACAACGAAGCCGGCTTGAACAGAATCCCGTTCAACGACCAGAATCCCGATGGCCCGCTGCAGCTGTGTGTATGTGCAGATTGCGGTACCCCGATCATGCTTGACGACAAACAGAAGCGCATCCGTGTGGTGGTGCCCAACCTGATGGGTTATTCCGCCGATTTCCCGGCAGCCAGCTATCACGCTTTCTATGACCCTGCCTCCGGTGCCCCGGCACCCAGCGATGGTCGCCCGGTACACGAAGGTCTGCGTCCTGACTTCTCCTGGCCCGAAGGTTCCTGATTTACCAAAATTCTCCAAGGTAAATCATCATATCTCCCCTGCGCAGCTCGCTGTCCAGGGGAGTTTTTTTATGAGCTCCCTGCTCTTGTTCCACCTCATGTAACCGGACTATTTCCTTAATTTTGCATGGCTATTTTTGCTAACAATCCGTTGGCAAGGTCTATAATATGAACTCAATAAGAATGTTTTTCAGATTTGGGGGAAGCAATGCGTGATTTATCTTCTGTCACCAAAGTTGTATCCAGCGTGTCGACTGGTGCAGCAACACGGGTAGCCAGACTGGCTACCACTATCGCCCTGCTCCTGGGCTCACTGCTGGCCACAGCCGCCGAGCGTCCGGATTTTTCAGGAGCCTGGACGACCTATCGTGGCAACGGCGGTGCCGGTGCCTTTTCTGCACCACAAACACAGCTGAAACTGAAACCGGTTGCCCAGCAGGCGCGCCAGGATTTCCTGTCCGTGACTGAAGGCACCAACCATGGTGCCGGAAACTCCTGTGTTGGCGGCGGCATGCCCAGTTCCATGCTCGGTTCCGGCGGCTACCCGATGGAAATTCTACAGCTGCCGAACCAGCTGTTTGTCATCTATGAAGCGCACAATGAAATTCGTCGCATTTATCTGGGCGAAGAAGCTGGCAACCCGGAGGATTTTTTTCCCGAGCGTAACGGCTACTCCACGGCACATTGGGAAGGCGATCGCCTGATCGTGGAAACCACCAACCTGAAAACCCAGGTGGATTCCCGGTATCCGCACAGCAACCAGGCCACTATCCACGAAGAATACTATTTCGATAGCCCGCTGGAAGACGGTACACCGGTCCTGGCGGCCGACATGGTCATGACCGATCCACTGTGGCTTGAAGAACCCTTCATCACCACCAAGCGCTGGCAGGCCATGGATGATTACCATGTCCTCACCTATGAATGCACCGAGCCATTATGGCTGGATGAAATGATGGAACTGTATGAAGAAGCCGGACTTGAAATGGTCCAGGAATAAGATTGTCTAACCAGTTAAGAGTACCTGAGAGGAAATGACGCCATGAACACGCTACTGAAAAATTCCGTTCGAATCGTTGCCCTGATGCTGCTGAGTGCCAGTGCCTGGGCCCACCACTCTGCGGCCCAATTCGACTTCCGCAATACCGTGCTGGTCACCGGCAAGGTACAGGAAGTCCGCTTTGCCAATCCACACATGCACCTGGTGCTTGAAGTCACCGACGAAGCGCGTGGCACCCGCGATATCGAGTTTGAAGGCCACAGCCGCAACAACATGCGCCGCCAGGGTCTGCTGCCCAACATGTTCACTGTTGGCGACACCGTCACGATTCGCATTGCGCCCATGCGCAATGGTGAGGACGGTGGTTATGTCACCGCCCTGAGAACACCGGACGGGGAAGAAATTGGCAGGGTGACCGGCGCCGACTAAACCACCCGGCAACACCTCCCAACATAACCAATAATAATAGGGGAACAGCAATGACCATAAAAACAATAACAAAAGCATTCACCACTGTGCTCCTAATATCGGCCGCTTCGGGCGGCTTGTCCCAGCAGACTGCGCAGATCGATTTTGTCAGTGTTGGCCGGGGCGCGCCGCTGGCGGCTGATATCAACGATTACGATTTTACCGGTGCGACCATGCGGGTCATGGGCGCCAATGGTCCTTTCAATGAGCGTCCGCGACGCTTTACCGGCGGCGCCCAGCCGGGCGAGACACCTCCTGGCATCGAACCCCTCGAACGTGACCTGTTCACCTCGGATGATTTTTATGCCGATCGCGACCTGTGGACGGACCCGCGCTATTTCCGCTGCAACACCTCCGGTGCCCTGGAAGACCTCTGGGGAGGCAACCGTAGCTCCCTAGTCGGCGACAACCCGCCGGCGTCTGCCGCCTGGGGCAAATGTGACAGTGACTACCCGCGGGAAGCCATAGTCAGTCCCTACGGGTTTGCCACCGCACAGGCACACTATGAAGCACTCATGGCCGAAACGCGGCGCCGTGGCGGGCCAGCCCAGCACACCTATGCGACCGTGCCGGGAGAGTGGAGCGGCATTTACGCCCATCCCGGGCGCACAGCGGACAATTACTACTGGTACCGGATGCGCCATAACCAGATCCCAACCATCCTGTCGCTGCTGACCGAGGAGTACCAGACCCGCTTCGTGCAGGAGGCCTACCACCACGCCAACACCAATGCCGCCCAGTGGCCCTCCCAGTACTGCTGGCCCGAGGGTTTCATGCGCCGCTGGCATGAGGCTGCCGTGTGGGAACACTACATCATGGTGACCCCAAACATGGTGCAGATCCTGGCCGGTGTGGCCCGCAACTTCATCACCAATATTCATATCGGCCGCGAGTTCCAGATGGATGGCGAAGTGCCGCGCCTCGGCGCGGATGTCCCGCGCTGGTATGGCGAGACCATCGGCTTCTGGGACAACGATGTTCTGATCACCTGGACATCCAACATCCAGGGCTGGAAAAATCATGCCGCGCCGGAGTTTTCCAACAAACTGCAGACCATCGAGATCTATTCACCCAACCGAGATGCTGACGGCAATTTCATCGGCCTCAATCACGAAGCCATTTTCTATGACGAAGAGTCCCTGGTGGAACCGATACGGATCGTCCGCAATTACGTCAAACAGAATGAATTTGATGATGCCGATGCCCCCCCCTATCCCTTTATCGAATGCATACAGACCATCTATCCCATTGATGGTCGCGCCACACCGGTCAACCCGGGCGATGTTATCGAATACACCATCCCTGACATGTACGGGCGCCCCTGGAATGAACTCTGGGAAACCTACTTTGAGCAGGGTATGGAAAGACCTGAAGAGGAAGACTTCTTCAGCTTTGAATAACAGGGATTGTAAATAGAGCGCAGTGTGAGGACGTCCGTCGCGCCGGGAGGCCGGGTGAAAGGCTGGCGTTGAATTAACGCCAGCTTAACCTGTTTACCTGACTCTTACCTGACTCTTACCTGACTCTTACCTGACTCTTACTCGACGCGCAGGACCTGGATATAACCGCTCAGCCTGGACGTTTCCAAACGGAAATTGTCTCCCCAGCCAGTAGGATAAATACGCACAGGATCGCCTTCACGCAAGTTGAGGCGTTTGGGATGGACCTGGCGCCAGACCTGGCCGCTTTCGAGCCTGATCAGCCACATGCTGGGCTGGGCCAGAAACAGTTCAGTGATGACATCATTCAGTTCTTCTTCGCCGTCCTCATTGACCACAACCCGCGGGGCGCCGCGCCCGAAGTTTTCCAGCCGGTCTTCGTCTTCCGTTCCGGCAACAGCTTCCTGATCATCTTCTGCGTCAGCATCATCCTGGCCACGGCGAAAAATACTGATGCGGGGCAGGCGGAATAGTGAGCCTTTTTCAGCGTTTTCTTCTCCATTCTCTGCTGCATCCTCTACCCCATTCTCTGCCCCGGTCGCGGTAACCCTGGCCGGTGCCTCGCCAAAATCCTCGACGGCTGTTGAAGAGGTATCCGCTTCCTGCCGCGGCATGGGTGTACGCTCGCGGGTAGCATCATTCAGGGCCTCGTCCAGGCACGCCAGGCGTTCATTACGGTCACGAATATCGGCACAGGCCAGGAAAGCATCAGCTTCCTGCGCACCGGCGGTGCCACCGAACATAACCACGCCGAAGACAATGGCAAGACACGTTAAAACAGCACTTTTCATAGGATTTACCCAAGCAGAAACAGGATCAAAGAGTAATGGAAAGCCCAGGACAGGACAACCTTTCAACCGCATGACATTGTCCTGAAGGAACTCTGCCCTGCAGCCTTTCAGGAACCGGCATTCTCACTTACACTGCTATCAAAAAGGGGGAGTCAGCATGACCACAACTGCCATCTCGCCGGGGCTGTCACAGGCCCGGGAACTCGATGATGCCGGCAATCACGATGAAGCTATCAACGTTCTGGCCCTGGCCACCCAGCGGGGAGACAACCTCGCCAAGACGATGTTAGGAAAGCGCATGCTGGTGGGGGATCGCTGCCCCTACCTGCCACAGGATGGCGCCCGCTTCATTCTCGAAGCTGCCCGTGATGGTGTTGCTGATGCCGTCTCCATGGTGGCGGTGTTCCAGTCTACTGGCATTTACCAGCCGAAGAGCTGGCCCCACGCTATCGCCACCCTGGCCCATGCGGCAGCGCTGGGATCAACCATTGCCCGTGAGCAGATGATACTGCTGAGCGACAGGGGTGAACCGGCCATCAATCCCGAATTACTCGATAACGAAGATCCGGCTTACTGGCAGCAACTGGTGACGGCAGTTGATCTCAATGGCTGGATGCAGAATCATGAAGGCCAGTTGCTCAACCAGACCCCTGAAATTAAGACCTTTGCCGGCCTGCTACCACCCCCCATCTGTTGCTGGCTGGTCAGGCTGGCGAAAGACCGCCTGAAGCCGGCGCTGGTCTATGACGCCATGAACCGGCGCAACTACCAGTCCGAAACCCGCACCAATTCCATTGCCGAGTTCAACCTGGTGGAAAACGAACTGCTGCATTTCCTGATACAACAGAAAATGAGCGCCGCCTGCGGCATTCCCATGGTACAGATGGAAGGTACTGCCCTGCTCAATTACCAGCCCGGCGCGGAGATT
>Ga0255764_10001494_pt1 | contig 19803 bp, 16 predicted proteins | sample 071ome_30_FD_179964 | JGI IMG/M metagenome (GOLD analysis project Ga0255764, IMG submission 179964) | Coastal salt marsh microbial communities from the Groves Creek Marsh, Skidaway Island, Georgia - 071406AT metaG (version 2) | ecosystem: Environmental > Aquatic > Marine > Intertidal zone >... | reverse complement strand
CACGAACGACGCCACGAACGACGCCACGAACGACGCCACGAACGACGCCACGAACGACGCCACGAACGACGCCACGAACGACGCCACGAACGACGCCACCGACGGAACCGCCGACAAAACCACCGACGAGGTGGCGGGACTGCTGTGCAAGCTGCTGGCCCGGCACGCCGACTGGCTCGAGGCGACGTTCGGCGTCGTCGTATCTTTCGATGGAGGGCGACTCGTGCAGCTGCCCAACCTGGGACCCGTCGATATCGACGCCTCACGCCTTCCAGACTTTGTCCTGTCGCTCGCCGCCGAAGTCGACTGGACGGACGTGGAGGTGCGACGGCGGGGCGTCGCAGAGTCTCTCGCCGAGCTCTATCGTCTGCGCGAGGGCGACGACGAGGAGCGCTCCAGGGCCACGTGGAAGGAAGTCAAGGCATCGCTGTTCCCCGAGCGGCGACGCGCTACCGACGGGAGTGTCGTCGAACTGACGCGACTCGAGCAGCTGTATCGGACGTTCGAGCGCTGCTGATCGGTTGGCCGGCTGGCTCCCTGGCGGGCCACCTGATCGAGGACGCTGCGAGCCTTCAACAAGGATTACAAATCTGTTATACTACTACGACTTCTTCCCACTACTGCCACCACCACCACCACCATTGCTGTCGTTGTGTTCCTTCCGTCCGTTCTCGACGCACTCCTTGACCAGGGCGGCCAAGTCGATGCCCCCGATCCGCCGCCCGGGGGGCGCGTCGTTGTTCACCAGGAACGCTTCGTAGTACGCGGAGGCGGCGTCAGTCCACAGCTTCATCCGCTGCGCGGCCTGGCCTTCCCGATACCAGGCCTTGACGTTCCCCGTGTCGACGGTCCTCGCCACCCTGGCGTGGCGCATGGCGTCCTCCAGGCGCCCGTCGCCCATCCGAAGGGCCGCGGCCGCCGCGTTCGACCACAGCGTGCTATCGTCCGTCTTGTGCCGCAGCGCCTGCGTGTAAAGCTCGAACGCCTTGGCAAATTCCTGGTCCACAAACGCCCTATTGCCGTCCAGCTTGCACTTGGCGTACTTCTCCTCCGACGGATCCTCGGGTCCCGGGATCAGCGCCGCGCGCTTCTGTTCGCCGGCCTCCGCGGCGAGGTTCTTGGCCCGCTCGGCCTTGTCTGCGACCATCTTCCGGGCGTTCTCCTCCTGGCCGGCCCCGCCGAGCAGCAGCGCGACGGCGTCGACGTGGCCCCACTCGGCGGCCATGTCCGCCGGCGTCTTTTTCTCGATATTCTGAACGTCTCGCGTCGCACCATGCTCCAGCAGCGCCTCGATAAGGTCGACGCTGCCGATTTCGCCGGCGATGTGCAGCGGAGTGAAGTCGCCCGGCCCCCGCGCGTCGGCCTTGGCCCCAGCCCGCAGCAGCGCGACCGCCGCCTGCTGCAACCTGGCCGACAGCGCAGCGTCGTTGTTCCGCTGCAACGCGAACGTCGCTGTCACCATGAAAAGCAGCGGATGGTCCCCCCTCGTGGCCGTGTCTGGGTCGGCGCCGGCGTCCAGCAGCGCCTGGAGGGAGTTGAGGTGGCCCTTGAGCCCGCAGTAGACGATATACGCCTCACCGCTATCTCCCACCGTCCCTGACGCCTTCACCGCCCCGCGCGCCAGGAATACGCCAAACACCCTGCTGTCGTCCGGCCGCTCGAGGGCGACGCACGCGGGCGTCTTGCCCTCCTTGTTCTTCGTGCGCGCCGCGCCCTCCTTCATCTTGCCCAGCATGGCATCCACGACGTCTGCGTGCCCCCGCGCCGCCGCTAGGTGCAACGCCGTGTCCTTCGTGGTCGCGTCGCTCCAGCTATCCAGTGCCGTTGCATCCGGCAAGAGCCCGCATGCTCTCTCGAAATCCGCCACGGTCTGCGCCCCCGCCGCCTTCCTGATGATCGCATCGGTCTTCGCCATCTGGAACGTGTGAGATCTCAACGACGAGATGGTGGTGGTGGCGAAGTTCGGCTTCGTTTAGAGAGACTCTCTCCTCATTTCATTAATCAACGACTTCATTCGTCACCCATCACCCACACCCACATGTCTTCGGCCCGGTTGATCGCTCCAGGAGCCTCCCTCGTGCTGCGTTCGCTCGCGACGACGCCCACTTCCGCCACCCGCTTCCTGTCGGCACCACCAACAGCTGCCACCGCCAGCACCAGCACGCGCGTCGTGACCGCCTCGGCATCGAGCAACAAAGACACCTCTGTCATCATCATCTACACAAAAGAGACGTGTCCGCTGTGCGACGGGCTCAAAGACAAGGTGACGGCCATCCTCGAGCGGGCGCCGTTCACGGGCAGTGCGCTGAACGGTTTCACGATCCAGCACAGGGACATCATGTCCAACCCCGAGTGGGAGCAGCGGTATAGCATGGAGATCCCGGTCCTGGCGGTCGTGCGGACCGACGGGTCTGAGCACGTCGTGCCCCGGCAATCGCCTCGCGCTCCTGCCGATCGATTGGAAAAGGCCATCGTCGAAGCCTTAGAACAAGCAATGTAATAACGAACTGCACATGCTTTGATGATTCTTTGCCCATTTTGTGATACTGACATGCAGTATTTTTTCACTACCGCGCGCGGCGGCCCCGTTTCGTCGGACCCCCGTCCCGGCCACCGCCGCTCCGAGGGTGCGAGACCCCCCGGTAGCCCAACAGCTCCCGCTCCAGCGCGTCCTTGTCGCCCACCAGGACCTTGTTCTTGTCTTCCAGCGCGTAAACTTTCCTGCTCAGCTCCGACACCTTGGCCTCTGCGAGCTTCAACGACGCCTCGAGCGCAGTCACCTTGGACTCCATCCCCTCGGCCGACAACGCCCTCACCTTGCCCTCGAGCCCCTTGATCTGCGACAGCAACGAACTCGCGCCCTTCGGATTGTTCGTCCCGAAGTGCAGGCCCCGAATCTCGTCCTTCAGCCGCTGCGCCTCCAGCGAGCTCGACTTGGCCAGGGACGCCAGGCGCATAAACTCCCTGTTCACCGCCGGCTCGGCGATCAACTGCTTGAGCTGCAGCAGCCCAGGCTCCGTCAGCGACCGCAACCGCTCGAATTCGTCCTGCAACTGCACGTCTTTCCGCGTCAGGTAGGCGTTGGCAATCACGTTTTGCGTGACCTGCGACCGGAGGTGGACGGCGTCCGCCTCCAGCGCCTGTAGCCGCTGCATCTTCTCGCGCAGGACGGCGATGCACTCCACGGCCGTACACTCTCGGCCGTCGGAGAACGCGTCTGCGAAAATGGCCTGGAGCTCCTTCTCGACTGCCGACGACGACGGTGACGACGGTGACGACGGTGACGGGGAGGAGTGTTCGCCAGCTGGTGATGGCGAGGCGCCCTTCTCGTCCTCCTGTTCTGGCGCTGCTTTCTTCGACGCGGCCCGTTTGCGAGGCGGCATCGCTGTTGGTGCTCTTAATATATATATGTACGAGCGCGCGTGGGAGGCGGCTCTGTCGAGAAGGTCTAGATTTTCAAACTTCGGGCCCGTCCCGGCGTCGAGTCCCCAAAATCCAAGATCACAGCGATGCATTGACCCAACCCCCGCGATGGAAGAGTTTCTCGGAACAGGCATCGACTTCCTGAGCCGCGAGACGACCTGGTCAGACGTGGGTACGTGGTCTTTCTTTCGTTCAACCGCACACGCATCCGCTTCTCCCTCTCCCTCCCTCTCTCACTCGTCGTCCTCCTCCGCCCCCTCCGCCTCGACGACCTACAGCGCATCTCGCGGAAGAGGATCTAGAGTTTCCGCAAGTCGTCGTGGAGCCGGGCGTCATCGACGGATACGAGCCGGTCGAGTGGGGCGCGCGCGTCGAGGGCCGACGGCGACTGCTGTGCTTCTTCTTGCATCGGCACCTGAGCTTCCGGCTCGCCGAGTTTCAAGGTGTCGCTGAGATCGCGTATGGTCGGACCACGTGGGACGATGGTCTGCCCGTCGCGCTGTGGGAGCGGCCGATCGACGACATGACCCGGGGGGCGCTCTGGTACGTGCACCTCCCGGACGGCGACGACGGGCTGGCGCTCGGGAAGGCCAAGGTACGATTGCGCACGCTGGCTCGATCTCGTTGAGCACTCGCCGGACGATTCCGTTCACTCCATCCCGGTCTTTGGTTCACCAATCTGCAGGAGATTGCCGAAAACTGCTTTCTACTCAAGGCGCTGATCGACCCGTGGGCCGACGGGCGCTCGCTGCCCCAGCTGAAGGAGCGGCTGGTGGCGTTCGACGCGGCCGAGAAGGCGAAATTTTCGGCCGTCTCGTGGAAGATTCGTCCCGAATCGTGGGGCGTGCCCATGTCGCAGGAGCAGTATGTGGCCATGGTCGAGGCGCTGGCGACGACGCTGCCCGAGTTTGAGGGTCCCGTGTCGCTGCGGGACCCCGAAGAGACGTTCTGGATGATTGTATCGTGGCCTATAGAGTTTCCTCCGTCCTACTTGAGATCGTGGATCTTTTTCGGGCGCCAGGTCGGGATCAACACGGCCAGGGGCCCGGTTCTGAGCAAGTACGACCTGCGGCGGCGGCGATACCTGGGGCCGACCTCCATGGACGTCGAGCTCGCCTTCCTGATGTGCAACATGGCCCGGGTGCGCAAGTACGCGTTCGTGTTCGATCCCTTCGTCGGCACCGGGGGGCTGCTGGTGCCGGCGGCGCACTACGGGGCGGTGACGCTCGGCATGGACATTGACGTCCGTGTGATCAAGTGGGGGAAGAAGGACAGCAAGGGCGAGCAGGTCGACATTATGACGAACTTTGAAGACTACAAGCTGGACCCGCCGGTCGGTCTGGTGCGGGGCGACCTGCACCGCAACCCGCTGAGGGACGGCGTGCGGGACTTGTTCGACGCCATCCTCGCCGATCCGCCCTACGGCGTGCGTGCCGGCGGGCGCAAGTCTCGATACGGTCCAGACAAGGTCCGTTCGTGTGCACGTACGACCGGCTGCTGATCTCGCTCGCTTCAAGGCCCATACCGAACAACTGACTGACTCACCAACCACCAACGACTCACCACCAACCACAGGTCATCAAAGACCGCGAGACGCATATTCCGGCCACCGAGCCGTATCCGTTGGGGGACTGCCTCGCTGACCTGCTGGATTTTGGGGCGAGGACGCTCGTCCCGGGCGGCCGCCTGGCGTACTGGGCGCCGGCGCTCCCGGTGGACGAGCGAGGCGTGGCCGTGGCGGCGACGTCCGACGAGCGAGCGTCGACCATGTCCTCCTCCGACGAGCTCCCGAGGCATCCGAACCTCATCATGAAGTTCAACTGCGAACAGATCCTCGGTGGGCGGTACAATCGCCGCCTCGTCGTGATGGAGAAGGTCGAGGGCAAGCCGTACGACGCCGACGAGGTGAAGCGGTTCTTCGAGGAGCATCCCCCCGTGACGATGTCCGTCGATACCCTTTGGGACATCGTCTACGCCCCCAGCGACAAGAATACCGACAGGAGAACCCGCGACGACAAGCAGGCGCGAACCTTCCGCGGCAAGCTCGTGTGAGGCGGCCTGGAGTCCCCGGTACATTCATCCATTCAGCGACGACGGGCCGGGTGCAGCATGGTCGGGACTGGGGGGTGGTCTCCTCGAGGGGGTGGTCGAGGGAGTGGAGGTGAAGCGTGAAAGGGGTCTTCCTCGCCGGCGGCTCGTCTTCGTGACGGGGTGTCGGTGGGAGGTCGGGACGTGGTGACGGGGTGACGGTGTTCACGCAGGGGCCTGTACGCGAGGGCAGACGGGCGAGTCGAGTCGTACGAAAGATTGGGTGGGCAACATACGAAGAATCAAAGGAAAGATCATTATCTGGCGTACGGTCGTGTGTTCCAGTCAACAAAAACTACAATACACCCCTTCTTTCTCCTGAACGCCTCCGGCCTGCTCTTGCTCGAGGCCGAGCAGTTGCAGTTCCCGCGGACGGCCCACAGGAACAGGTTCAGGATGTTGATGGCGGCGTTGACATCGCGATTCCAGAAGCCTCGGCTGCAGTCACTGTTGAGACAGCGCTTCACCCGTGTGACGAGTGATTCCAGGAGCTTTTGCGAATTTGCCGCTGGTTTGGGTGTTGGGAGTGTCGGGGTGTCGAGACCAGGGTTCAAGATACATTTTTGTACATGTACACCTTACGCCTTGGCGTACCACTGGCTGGTACACGGGGCGATCGCCGAGTTCTGGAGCAACTTCTCCAAGTCGGCCTGACCCGTGATGGCAGGCATGATCTCCCGGAGGATGCCGTCCCTGAGGTCGTACACGAGGGCGTGGATGGAAACGGCGTTCCCGAACTTCCATGCCTGCGCGACGCACTGCGACGTCGCCACGGACACAGCTCCGTGGAGCACGTTGTATTCCGTCAGTTTATTTGCTCGCAGGTTGGGATCCTCGATCCCCATCAGTTCGTCTGCATGCCTATCCCGGATGGCCCTGATGTCGCCCACCCACAGGTTGACCAAGCCGCTCACGGACGACGGCAGGTCGAGCGCTGCCTTGACGGCGCCGCACCCGTAATGGCCGCAGACGACAATGTTCTTGATCTTGAGGGCAGTCACGCCGTATTCTAATGCGGACAACGTGTTGAGGTCCTTGGGAGACACAACGTTCCCCAGGTTTCTCGCGACAAACACGGCGCCGGGCTCCTCGCCCAGAAGCACGTCCGCGGGCACGCGCGAGTCACTGCAGCCGATCCACATCCATGTGGGATTCTGCACTCTCGACAGGATCCGGAAGTAGTCTTTATTGTTCTTCACCTTGTTCGCTGCCCACTCTTTGTTTTTCCGAAGCGGGACGTCCAAGAGGGACGACCTCGCTTCTGAACCGTTCATCCCGGGTCGCCTGGTCGCCTAGTCGCCTGGAAGAGGTGTGAGGGCGACGGGTGGTGAGATGCGGCCGAGACAGGGGGCCCAGTGGCTCCAGGGGGCCCAGTGGGACGTCAGGGAAAGGGGGTCGGCGTGTCGTCTTGTACCCTCCTACAGAGCCTCCCCCGAGACGGAGAGTTCGGCGACTGCCCGCCACCGGCGGCGGCTTTCGACGCGCGTGATCTCCGAGACACTTCAAGACACCAGTACGCTGCAATGCGCGCGTCGATCGCGGCGTTAAAACGTACAGCAGTCGTAGTAGGAAAAAATTTCCCAACCCCGAAGACGTCCAAACCGGCTCCACGCCTGCGCGACACAGCTTACGAGTCGGGCGGGACTTGAAATGATCGGATGGGCGAGGTTGCAATGGTTATGAGCGTGTTCGTAGAGAATTCGCCTCTCTTCCCGACGATCGTTCTACGTAGAGTCTCTGCGATACCATCTCGCAGCACCCCCTCTAAGCCCCACTCGTGTACGTATAGTACCGCTGGATGCCCTCCAGCAAGCTCACGGGGAGGCTCAGCGCCCACCCCACGAGCGGCACCCGCGACGTCGTCCCAAGCACGGCCTGGAGCACCGGCTGGGTCCGTCTGCCGAAGAGTGGGTCACGCAGCAGGTAGAGCAACAGCAGAACCTTCCTCCGGGTCAGCTCGTCCAGCTCCCTCGAGCTCAGCTTGATGCCCTGACGTGCGTACAGGCTCGCAATGCTCGACCCCGTCGAGGACGCGAGGTCCCGCGCGGCCCGCAGCGCCGAGTCGTTCGACCTCGCCCACGCGCTCCTCGTCAGCTCGGCGCTCGCCAACTCAACTGCCAAGCTGACGAGCCACGGTTTCCAGGATCGGATGCCGAACACCCGCAGCATGCCCACGTAGACGACAGGCCGCATGATGAAGCAAATCTCGCCGGCAAAGAGCCTCTTGGACGCGAGTCGGTTCGTCCGCTCCACCAAGTCGTCTATCCGTCTCAGCCGCTCGTCCTTGATCATTGGCGTCCGCGACTCCCGAAACGCCTGAAATGCCTTGAGCACCATGTTTGCCTTGGAGTCGGTCCTGTGACCACCGTCGCCACGACCGTCGCCGTCGCCGTCGCCATCGCCATACCCATCATCATCGTCAGCATCTCCACCATCAAACATGCCCTCGGCCCCGCCGTGCAGCATCAGTCGCCCGTCCGACTTGCGGAAGATGGCCAGACGCACCAGCGCCTTGAGCGACTCCACGACCAGCAGGGCGTCGTATCGGTTTATTCTCCTCCCGTTTCCCGAGTGGACCGCGTATAGCTCCACTAACACCTCGATCTGCTGGAGCGCGTTGAGGGCCAGCGTGAGCTCCGACGCGCCCTTGGGTGCCCGATCGTTCTCGTTGAGAATGCTGTCGTGGAAGACCCCGATGAGGTTTGACAGCGTATGGATGCCTTCCAGGGTGAACTCATTGTCCGAGAACCGGTCGGGCAGCAGCCAGGTGATGGTCGACAGGGCCGACTCGACCATCGCGAGCGCATCCGTGTGTGCTCGAACCCAGCGCTTGTACGACCCGAAATACGTCGCGGCGGAGGGGGGACAGGGACCACCAGCCATGGCGTATTAATACCTATCTACGAATACCTATCTACGGCACGTGGTTGGGGTCAGCGTCGACGAGCTCGTGGAATGAACTTTAAAGTTCAAACCGTTTGAGGGTTGACAAACCCGATTGAGCGTTCGAGGAAGCACCTCCCGTTCAGCGAGCGGGATGCGAGGGTTCCAGCTGCGGGAAGAAGCCGCGGGCGCGGCGCGGGCCCAGAACTCGAGCGAAGGCGACACTGCCCTCGTCGTCGACCAGGTCTGCGCAATGTTCGATGCTCTGGACGCCGGCCTGGTTCGCGACGTGCTCGAGCAAACCCGCGACACCGAGGAGGCCGTGGCGATCCTTTCCTCGATAATGCACGACAATGATCATGATGATCATGATGATCATGATGATCGTGGTGATCACGAAGCCTCCGCCTCCGACTCGGTCGATTATATCACGTCGATGTGGGACGACGTGGTGCCTCTGGACTGCAAGCGCATCATCTGGGGCATGCTATCCAGCAAGGACATGGCGCGGGCGGCTGGGACGAGTCGCGAGTGGGCACAGTTCGCCGAGGAGATGCGCACGTGGCGCACGTTTCTGGTCGTTCAGCGGTCGCTGAAGCCGCTGGCAGTCGAGGGACTCGTGCGGTCGCACGACCAGGCCGAGAAAATCAAGATTGACTACCGCAAGGCCAGCTCGTCGACCGCCACGGACGCCGGGCTGTTTTACCGCCAGATACGTCGCGGTCAAGAGGCACGGCTCGACGCCTTTGAGGAGGACGAGAACAACGAGAACGACGAGAACGACGAGAACGACGAGAACGACGGGGACTCGCTGCCTCGCCACCGACAGCTCCTTCGACGCCAGCCCCCGAAAGTCTGCCGGGACGTGCTCGTCAACAGCTCAGATGCCTGTCGCTTCGACAAGTACGAGCTCGAGTCCCTGCTCGACGCGCTCGAGTACATCGAAAGGCTGTCCATCGTCGATTCCTCGAGCATTGACGACGAAGCCGTCCGGTTCCTACTCGGGTACCGCCCGGCCCACCACCCGAACGAACAGGAACGGCAAGAGCTGTCGCTGTCGCTGTCGCTGTCGCTGCTCAACACCCGGCTCTCAAACACCGGTCTCAAAGAGCTCGTGCTCAACGGACGATGGTCGACGCTGGACGTCTCGCGCAACAGGCGTCTCACCGAGCTGGTATCGCCGCCGGCTCGATGCCCGCTCCGAGCTCTCACGGCCAAGAGCCTGCCCAACCTGACAAAGATCAATCTGTCTCTGGGTGGCACGAGAGTCGGCACGCTCGACCTCAGTGAGAACCACCAGCTCGGCGAGTGCATCATCACGGCGACGGACAGCTTCCGGGAGCTCAACCTGTCTGGCTGCAAGAACCTTCGGATGCTGATGCTCGACTGCCCGTCGCTGGAGACGCTCATCGCGGCCAGGTGTCGGCGTCTCCAGCTCGTGGGGGGCTATGTGAACGGTCTGAACATCCCGCGCCTCGTCACGCTCAACGTCAACGCGTGCCGAGACGTCTCGGACGAGGGACTCAACCTCCTCGTCGACAAACTGCGACACCTCCGGCATCTCAACGTCGGCGGGTGCATCCGACTCACGAGACTCAACGTGGACTTCCGACAGGCGCCCGGATGCACCCTCGACGCCTACGGCTGCGGCCGCCTGGGCCACGTCGAGATCCGCGGCTCGTCGGGCCTTGTTAAGCTCGTCACCGCCGGGTGCGGCGGCGCCGACGGCGTCCGAGTGATCAAACTGTAAATGCATCGTTCGTTGTTACGCACATACATATCATTCACCGTCGTCGTCGTTGAGGTAGCTGCTGGCCGTCTTGCCGATGAGCGTCGTCACGAGAACCGTCGCGACGGCGCCGACGGCATACAACACGACCACCAGGGGGCTCGTCGACTCGGCGCTCCCCACGCTCGCGTCCATCGCCACCTTGCCGGCGGCGCCGATGCCCGTGTAGGCCACGGTGCCGGGCAGCATGCCCGCCCAACTCGCCACGATGTACTCAACAAACGGAATCTTTGTCAGCCCGAGACTATAATTGATCAGACTGTATGGAAATAGCGGCGACAACCGCATCAGAAACACCACCTTGCTCCCCTGGTTTTCAATCGCCTTGTCGACCGCCTTGAGGATCTTGCCGTTGCTCTCCTGGATCTTACGTTCGACAAACGCCCGGGCAAAGTACCGCGCCACCAGGAACGACAAGGCCGCACCGAAAGTCGACCCCATCGACACCAGTGCGGTACCGAGAGCGGGGCCAAACAGGAACCCGGCAGAGATGGTCAACACAGACGCCGGCACCAGGAGCAGCGCCGCCACGCCGTAGCACAGCACAAACACCACCGGCCCCAGGATGCCCGCCGATGTGACGGCCGCCTCGATCATCGTCGTGTCCATGCCGGCGATCTGAAACGCCGCGACTTTTGGAACCGGCAGCGGGAGCGCGTTGGCTGTTCCGGAGGAAACGAGCCACACGAGGCCGCTCACGAGCGCCAGCCGGCCGATGCGCGCCCGCATTGGCGTGCTGGGTGCATTCGAAGTCGAAGCGCAGCGCACGACGACCCTGGGCATGGGTCGTCGTGCTCGCGAACGTGCTGCCCGAGCACATCGTGTCGTTCCTGCATGGCCGACGAGTTGCGAGCCACCTTGCGCCCGCGTGGCCCGTGCTGTGAGCCGAATGCCATTGCCCATGGTCATTCTACTTCTCCTACTCCTGCGGTGGTTTTAAGACGCGGCTTCTTACCTCGACGGAATCAAAATTGCGATTGATGCCAGTGGCATCAAGTGGGTGCACCCACCCACTTCTTCAGGAGGACCTCCTCCCCCTTCTACCCCTCTTTCTTCTCCTTCTTCTTCTTCCTGGCCCGGAGCCACCCCTTGTAGAGCTTCCAGGACCACACCTGGCTTCCTGCCATCCCGGCGACCACCAGCGCGAGCATCCCGACCCGGACGGCCATCGGGATGGCGTGGCTGTCGGACAACAGCCGATGCGCGTACCAGCCGACCAGGGGCACGCACACGAACGTCCGGACGAAGATGAACGAGAACGTGAAGATGGGACTCACCACGTTGAACAGCTTGACGGCCCACGGATACCGGTACTCTCGCCGAATCTCGTTGAGAACCGTGAACGAGTTGAACACTGGCGACGTCACCTCCCCGATGAAAAACACAAACACGGTCGACACGCCGCCCACCCCGAGCTTCAACACCGCCACCAGATACGACACGGACAAAAAGTGGTGCACCAGGAAGAGCGGGTCCGAGATGGAGAAGATCGTGTCGAACAGCAGGTAGCTCAACGAGAACTGCATCATGTACGTCTCGAGCAGAGAGTTGATGTGGTCCAGCTTCTTATCGTGGATGAACCGACCCAGGAACAGCACCTCGACACCCACAAGAATACAAAAGAGGCCGTGAACCAGCGAGCAGGCGCACGTCCCGATGAGGCTCGCCGTCTTGGTGCGGAGGCCGCACCCGACGCGGCACACCGCAAACGTCAGGGCGTAGAGCACGCCGAAGAACAGGAGAAAGGCGAGCACATCGTGGTCGATGAAGGACGCATTCAGAACGCTGAATGCGTCCCGGATGGAGACCAGGGCAGCGGTCAGTGTCATCGTGTCGTCTGTCATCGGTGTCGTTGGTTGGGGGCCTGTCTCTCGCGCTGTCGTGCTCTCTCGTCGTGCTCTCTCCCACAGAGCGCTCCAGCGACAGCGACGTGAACCTCTCTCGGAACACGCACGGCGCTACGAAATGAATTATCGAAATTATGGGCGACTCGCCGTTCAATTTTTCGCGCGCCCTCAAGCCTTCATTCTCAACTGTAGATATGTCTCTGACCAAGAGAGCTGCATCTCCGGTCCAAGCTGTACGTGCCCGTGTGCCTGTGTGCCCGTGTGCCCGTGTGCCTCGCGCAGACGAAATACAGGGGCAGTCCCCCTTCGATCGTTCATCGATTCGATCGGTCTTCGAATCCAGTCCAGTCCCCCTCTACCTCCTCTCTACCTCACTCGCCGTTTCCACCACCACATCCTCTTGACAGTCAACGAAACGAACGAAGATGACGACCGATATTGACATGGCGTCCGCGGAAGGGGGCAACGGCGTCCAAATCGACGAAGACCTGCACTCGCGCCAGCTGGCCGTTTACGGCAAGGAGAGCATGCGGCGCATGGCCTCCAGTAACGTGCTGATCATCGGTCTGGGTGGGTTGGGCGTGGAGGTGGCCAAGAACGTGATCCTGGCGGGGCTGAAGAGCGTGACGCTTCACGACGCCACGCCGGTCGAGGTGAGGCACCTGGGGTCGCAGTTCTACCTGTCCGAGGGGGATATCGGCAAGCCCCGCGCCGAGGCGTGTAGGGACAGTTTGCAGGAGCTGAATACGGCGGTCCCGGTGGCATCATCGAGCGAGGAGCTTTCCGAGGCGTTCTTGGGGCAGTTTGACGTGGTCGTGGCCACGCAGACGGGGCTGGCCGAGGCGGTGCGCATCGACGAGATCTGTCGGAAGCACGGGAAGGCGTTCGTCAAGGCCGATATCCGCGGGGTGTTTGCGTCGGTGTTCTGTGATTTCGGGGAGCAGTTCGAGGTGACGGACGTCGACGGGGAGCAGCCGCACTCGGGCATCGTGGCCGGCATCACGCCGGGGGCGACCACGCTGGTGACCTCGGTCGAGGACGACCGGCTCGAGTTCGAGTCGGGCGATATGGTGGTCTTCTCCGAGGTTGAGGGCATGACCGAGCTCAATTCAATGGCTCCGGTGAAGGTCCTGTCGGCCAAGGCGCACTCTCTGGAGCTGGAGGTCGACTCGACGGCCTTTGGTGCCTACGTCAAGGGCGGTATCGTCACGCAGGTCAAGCAGCCCAAGACGCTGCACTTCAAGAGCTTGGCGGAGAGTGTCGACGCTCCGGGAGAGTTCCTGGTGTCGGACTTTTCCAAGTTTGAGAGGCCGCCGTTGCTGCACGTCGGCTTCCGCGCCGTGGACGAGTTTGTCACCGCGCAGGGCCGCGCGCCGAGGCCGGGTGACGCCGCGGACGCCGCTGCCGTGGTGGAGATTGCCAAGAAGATCAACACGGATGAGTCGGTCACGGTGGACGACAAGGTCGTGTCGCTCCTGGCCAGCACGTGGTCGGCCGAGCTCAACCCGATGGCGGCCGCCTTCGGGGGCGTCGTCGGGCAGGAGGTGGTCAAGGCCGCCTCGGGCAAGTTCCATCCCACCTTTCAGTGGTTCTACTTTGACTCGATCGAGAGCTTGCCGGAGGAGCCGCTCTCGGCGGACGAGCTCGCGCCAGAGGGCGGCCGCTACGACGACCAGATTGCTGTCTTCGGGAGGTCCATGCAGCGCAAGCTGGAGTCTGCCAACGTTTTCCTGGTCGGTGCCGGCGCCTTGGGCTGCGAGTTCCTGAAGAACCTGGCGCTCATGGGCGTGGCCTGCGGCAGCGGCAACGGCGGCAACGGCGGCGGCAAGGTCACCGTCACCGACGACGACACCATCGAGAAGAGCAACCTGAGCAGGCAGTTCCTGTTCAGGGACTGGGACATCGGCAACGCCAAGTCGTCCGTGGCCGGCGCGGCAGCGAAGAAGATCAACCCCAGCTTCAACGTGGAGGCGCTCCAGAACAGGGTGTCGCCGGACACCGAGGAGGTGTTCAACGACCAGTTCTGGAACGGCAAGGACCTGATTGTCAACGCGCTCGACAACGTCAACGCCCGCCTGTACGTCGACTCGCGCTGCGTGTACTTCGGCAAGCCCCTGCTCGAGAGCGGGACCCTCGGCACTAAGTGCAACACGCAGAACATCATCCCGAGGCTCACCGAGAACTACGGGGCCACCAGGGACCCGCCCGAGAAGTCGGCGCCGATGTGCACGCTGCACAGCTTCCCGCACAACATCCAGCATTGCCTGACGTTTGCGCGCTCCGAGTTCGAGGGACTCCTCGAGAAGTCGCCGGCAGACGCCAACGCGTACCTGGAGAACCCGGAGAAGTTCGTCAACGACGTCACCCACAGCAGCGACGCCGCGGCCAAGGAGAACCTCAAGCGCGTGGCCGACGCGCTCATCGCGGACAGGTGCTCCACCTTCGACGACTGCATCAGGTGGGCCAGGATCAAGTTCCAGACCCAGTTCCACGACAGGATCAGGCAGCTGACCTACACGTTCCCGGAGGACGCCAAGACGAGCACGGGAGCGCTCTTCTGGTCGGCGCCGAAGCGGTTTCCGACCGCGCTGGAGTTCGACGTCGCCGATGCCTCGCACGCCGCGTTCGTCCAGGCCGCGTCCATCCTCAAGGCACAGGTGCACAACATCGAGGTGCCGGACTGGGCCAGCGAGCCGCAGACCATGGTCAAGAAGGCCGCCGCCATCGAGATTGACGCCTTTGTCCCCAGCGACAACGTCAAGATCGAGACAGACCCGAAGAAGACCGCCGAGAATGCCGCATCCGCGGCCGAGGACGACGCCAGCGGTCTCGATGCCATGGTGGCCGAGCTCGCCGCCGTCGTCAAGACGCTGCCCGAGAACTACCGCCTGACGCCGATCGTCTTTGAGAAGGACGACGACACCAACTTCCACATGCAGTTCATCGCCGGTTTCGCCAACATGAGGGCCAGAAATTACGCCATTGGCGAGGTGGACAAGCTCCAGGCCAAGCTGATCGCCGGCCGCATCATCCCGGCCATCGCCACGACCACGGCCCTCGCCACGGGGCTGGTCTGCCTCGAGATGTACAAGGTGTTCAACGACGCCCCGCTCGAGAAGTACAGGGACAGCTTTGCAAACCTCGCGCTGCCGCTGTTCGCCATGGCCGAGCCCAAGCCGCCCGTCACCGTCGAGTTCAATGGCCTCAAGTGGTCGCTCTGGGACCGCTGGGTGCTAGAGGGCGACTTGACCGTGCAGCAGGTGCTCGATTGGTTCAAGAACAAGAACATGGACGCCTACTCCATCTCGTGCGGCAGCTCGCTGCTATACAACTCGCTCTTCCCCAAGCACAAGGAGCGACTGGGGCAGTCGATGCTCGAGGTGGCCAAGACGGTTGCCAAGCTCGAGGTCAAGGATTGGGAGAACTCGTTCGACGTCGTCGTCGCCGTCGAGGACGAGGACGAAAACGACGTCGACGTGCCCCTGGTGACCATCAAGTTCAGGTAATCGATCGGTACCTCGGTTGTTGCATTTGAAACATTCATTCAGCGTTCTTGGTCCCTTGCGCTGCCTCTTCGTCGTCCTGTCCTTCGTCGTTGTTCTCCCACACGGCCGCGTTCCCGCCGATCCCCTTGTTCGACAGGTTCACCTTGAGCACCCGCCCGTACAGTTCCGCGTTGTGCATGTTGTCCACCGCCGCCTGGGCGTCATCGGCGTCTTCGAATTCTACAAAGCCAAACCCCCGGTGGGTCCCAGTGCGGTTGTCGAAGGGAATACTGATATCAACGAGGGGACCGAACGGCAGGAACGCTGCCCGAAAGATGTCCTTCGTGACGAGCGCGTCGAGGCCGCCCACGTACAGCGTCGTCTGCCGGGCGTCCAGCTGAGTGAGTGGGACGTCGATTTGTCACGACGCTCGTCAGTGCGCACGCACCTTCCTGTTCGCCATGGACCGCCCGACCGACGACTCACGCACGCAGCGACTGGGGTGACACGAATGAATCGAAACCACGGAGCGGGAAATTTGTTTGGGGCATGCGGCATGCTGAACTCGTCAGACGAAACCTGTGTCGTTGTTTCGTCTCTGTGTGTGATCTCCTAGACAGACAGACAGACCGACAGACCGACAGAGAGCATGAGCGGGGCCAGGAGCTGGGGTGGTCTGAACGCCAAGGACCGAGAGCGGGGCGGCAATGAACTCGCAAAAGGGGTGAGGCGGTATCGTCGGGGAGAGCGCCCGGACTGGGCCGGGGACGACAGCGACTCTGACGGGGACGAGCACCGAGAAGATTCGGCCATGCTGGTGCAGAACACCAAGGCGGCTGGGGCTCTGACCATCAACGTGACGGGCGTTGAATCGGGCGGCGGCCGGCCGCGGGAAAGGCGGGTCGTGGCGCCTGCAGTCGTGAAGAAGAAGACCGAGGCGAAGAGTGCGACCGTGGAACGGCCTCAGAGGCCGCAGAGGCCGCGGCGGGAGGTGGTCGTGCCCGTCAGGAAAGCCCAGGCGAAGAAGGACCCGTCGTCCTCGTCCTCCGCCTCGTCGTCGTCCTCCGGCAGCGACTACACGAGCGACAGCGACAGCGACAGCGAGGATGTGCCGATCGCAAAGCCGATGTTTGTGCGGAAGGTGGAGCGCGCGACGTTGGCCGAGCGGGAGGCGATCGAGCGGGAAGAAATCGAGCGGGCCGAGTTGGACAAGGTGAGGAAGGCACGGCAGGCGCAAGAGTCGAAACAGATCGCAAAGGAAGTGATCGCTGCAGAGTTGGCCATGGAGGAGGCGGCCCAGAAAACGCACGGGGCCGATGAGGTTGTCACTGACGACGACAAAGACCCTGAGGGCGATCACGCGCTGTGGAAGGACCGCGAGTTGCTCCGCTTGCGCCGGGAGCTGGAACGGACCCTGCGCGTGCGAGAAGAGCAGAGGGAGAGGGAGGCGTGGAGTTCCATGTCGGACGCGGACAAGGAGAGGTATATACAGGAGAAGACGAAAGCGGCGCGGTCGGAGGGCAGGGAGAAAGCCGAGCGGAGAGCAGCCGAGGGCGACAAGGGCAAGGGAAACAACGACAGCGGAAGAGGGCCGTTTTTCCGCGATGGATGAGAGCAGGCGAGGGGTTAATAGCAGAATTTAACGTCCTGCGAGCAGTGTGAATTCGTCGTCCTCCATGACCCTGACCTCCTTGCATCCCGGGATGTCGTCGATGACGGCCCTGAGCAGCGCGGCGCCGTGCTCCCGCTGCGCCTTGGAGAGCGGCACGTAGGGCAGCCTGAAGACGGGGCGACACAGGCCGCACATGGCCATCGCCGTGTTCACCGCGATGGGGTTGGGCTCGACGAAGAGCCAGTTGATGAGTTCCTGCAACTTTTCGTTCGTCGCGTCGTCCCTCGTGTTCATCAGCGAGGAGAAGACCCCCGGGATGAGGTTGGACGTGACGCTCACGACGCCCCGTGCGCCGTGGTTGTGCACGCTGCCGTGGGCCTCGTCGTCGTTTCCGCTCCAGGCCGTGACTCCTTTCTTCACGTAACTATCGATACGGTCGTTTCCGGTGCACTCTTTCACGCCGAGGAAGTTGGGGTGCGCGGCAATCTCGTAGACCACATCCTCGGGGATGTCCTGGCTGGTCCTGCCCGGCACGTTGTAGATCATCGCCGGTCCCTCCTCCAACACGGCCTTGAAGTGCTCCCTCAGCCCAGTTGTTGACGTCTTCCCGTAGTAGGGGTTGATGTGCAAAGCGGCGTGCATGCCGACGCCAAAGCCCTGCTCGGACGCGTGAACGGCCTCGCTGGTCGAGTTTGATCCCGTGTTTCCGATCACCTTGATCTGGTTTCCAAACTGGTTCACGGTGTGCGCGATGAGCATGATGTGCTCGTCCCAGGACATCAGGTGGCCCTCTCCCGTGGTGCCACCGACGATGACGCCCTCGACACCGTTGGCAATCTGGTTGGCGACGTGCTGGTCGTATGTGTGCAGGTCGAATTTGCCGTTGGCCAGATACGGCGTCTTCAGGGCTGCGAGCAGCGCGTGGAGAGTGGTGAGTGGTGAGTCGCGAGTCGTGAGCGAAGGAGTCGCGATCACTTTCTCTCTCTCGAGTCATCGTCGCGGTTGAAGTCTCGAGGGAGGATTTCCGGCCCACGCGTACCTGTGATGGTCTTCAGGCCTCTCAGAGCGCCCGTCGTGGCAGTCACGTTGTCAGCCCCGGGGAAGGGCGTGACCTCGTTGAGCCGAGCGCGAGCGGCGGAGGCACAGTTGGTCCTGGCATTACGCGCAATTCGAAGTGGTGCCCCTGCCCTGGTTTGGGCGCTAGACGCCAGTCCTGTCGTACTCGTACTCATACGTGTTCTCTGTTGTTATTTGATGTGTGTCGCGGCGACGCGGTGCGAAGAGAAGTTACACCACGCTCAATGATATGCGCGTCCCTTCCACGCCGACGCCGTCCAGGAGGTCGCCGAAGGCGATTGACTCGTCTTCGATCGGGTGCCGGCACCGGGCCTCGCCACCCGCGGGATCGGCCCACTCGAGGCACATCGACGACGGCGCGGGGCCGTTCGCCACGTCTCCCAGGAGCGCCTTCTTCACGTCCAGGGCCGTCCTGTTCCGCGGGACGGCCACGTAGCGGAACACGTGCTGACTCTCTCCCATCGTGCTGACGCCCGCACCAGACGAGGACGGCGCGTCACCTCCCTCGGCTGGCTCCTCGCCTGACGAGGAGGACGAGGACGTCAACCGCAGCCCGAGGATGGAGTACAGCGGCCGGAGCGAGGTGATGTGCTCGTCTTTTCGAGCCGGAATGCCACTCCCGGCGCGCATAGCCACCTCGAGCGAGGTAACCGGCTCGCCGCGGAAGTACCTGTCGAAACGGCCCGACGCGTCCTTCTTTGATTTGGCCTTCTTTTCTTTTCCGAACGCCACCATGCCGCCTTCCATCACACCCACGTCTTCGTTCTTGGCCAGCTCGGCGATCAAGGCGTCGCACAGCGGGTCCGTCTTGCACCCGCCCTGTCCGACGACCTGCTTGCCGCACTCGGGACAGCCCGCGTTCGCCTTGTGCGTCATCCAGTACGCCTCGATGCATCCCTGGCAGAACCTGTGCATGCAGGCCGTGAGGACGATCGTCTGCCGGAGGGTGCCGCTGCACAGCGAGCACGACAGGTGGACGAGGAGCGGCGACCTGTCCGGAGCTGGCTCGGGAGGCGTGGCCCGCCGCTTCTTGGCCTCTCCGGCTTGAGCCTCTGCCGCCTGTTGGGCGGCTTGCAGGGTGCGGTACTGCTTTAACTCGTCCTCGCTGTATTCGTACCGAGTGGCGTTGGGCCTCAGGTCGCCCTGCGGCCTCTTGAGCCTGAGCTTGACGACTCCGGTCTTCTTGGACGATGACGGTTCGGTCGTCGTCGTCGTCGCTTTCGAAACTGAGTTCGAGTTTGAGCCCTTGGGGGGCGCTCGCTTGCTGGATTTCTGATTCGTCTGATGATGGCCGTTCGATTCGGTCCTCGCGTTCTTGGGCGCCGTCACGCGGGTTGACGGCGTACCATCGTCGTCGACATCCAACGGTTGCCGATACGCGTTCGCGTACGCGGGGACCGCAGGCGCTTTCGTACGCATGAGTTTAAATGTCCCTGCCAGGGCCGGACGGCCGTTGCCTGCCACACCCTCTGAGACCGCAGACGATGACCAGATCTCGGAGTATGATGACGCTGACTGTCCTGATCAAGCCGACGACCTCGACGGGTTCACTGATTTGGAGAACGAGGAAGACGAGGTAATCCTGGCCCGGCGGTCGTT
>Ga0255764_10001481_pt1 | contig 19882 bp, 17 predicted proteins | sample 071ome_30_FD_179964 | JGI IMG/M metagenome (GOLD analysis project Ga0255764, IMG submission 179964) | Coastal salt marsh microbial communities from the Groves Creek Marsh, Skidaway Island, Georgia - 071406AT metaG (version 2) | ecosystem: Environmental > Aquatic > Marine > Intertidal zone >... | reverse complement strand
CGAGTATTTCGAGAACTACCTCATGCTGCTTCGTGGTGCGACAGGGGCAATGTCAAACGATGATGTGTTTGCTGCGGCGGTCGAGGGTTCAGCTGCCTGGGATAGCGGCGATCGCAGTTATCAAGCCCTTGTCGACCACGCAATGACGATGTCTCATCGCGAATGGTTCCAGCACCACAATCGTCGTGAGGGTTATCGCAATAGGTGGGCTGATTTCTTCGGCGACTATGACCTCTTGCTCTGCCCGACGGCTGCGTCGACGGCCTACCCGCACGACCACGCGGGCACCCGTGCGACGCGGCGCATCCCCATCAACGGCGGGACAGAACTCGTGGTCGATCAACTGTTCTGGGCAGGCTGGTCGTGCAACTCGTATTTGCCAGGAACCGTCGCCCCGGTTGGCCTATGCGCCGACGGGTTGCCGGCAGGAATCCAGATCGTTGCTCCGCACCTACAAGATCGACGCTCAATACGCTTTGCTGAACTCGTCGAGCGTGAACTTGGAGGGTTCGTTCCACCCCCTGGCTACGAATAAGCGTCGTGAAGGCAGCACTCAACGGAATCACCGTGCTTGCTCTCGAGCAAGCCGTCGCGGTCCCATTTGCTACCCGTCAACTCGCTGACCTCGGGGCTCGGGTGATCAAGGTCGAGCGGCCAGTTGAGGGCGATTTTGCCCGGCACTATGACACAAGGGTGAAAGGTCTCTCGAGTTACTTTGCCTGGCTGAACCGATCGAAAGAGTCGTTTGCCCTTGACTTGAAATCGGCAGAGGCACAAACGGTGGTGAGGCAACTTGCTAGCTCGACTGACGTAGTGGTTCAGAACCTTTCCCCGGGTGCAACTACCCGTCTAGGACTGTCCTCTCACGAACTGCGTGAACTGAATCCGCGTCTCATCACAGTTGATCTCACCGGCTATGGCAACGGTGGTCCGCTTGAAGATCGGAAGGCATACGACCTGTTGATTCAGGCCGAGGCCGGTTTGTTGTCGGTGACGGGCTCGGCGTCGGAGATGGTTCGAGCAGGAATTTCTGTCGCCGATATTGCCGGCGGTATGTATGTCTATTCGGCAGTGCTTGCTGCCCTTGTCCACCGAGGGACCACCGGCGAGGGAACTGCAATTGAGGTGTCGCTGTTTGATGCACTCATCGAATGGATGGGACATCCCATCAACTACGGCTTGTACACCGGCGAGGGGCCGGTGAGAGCGGGAGATTCCCACCCATCGATTTATCCGTACGGATCATTTGCTGCGGCAAATGGTCGGGTTCAATTCGGCATTCAGAATCAACGCGAGTGGGAGGCGTTCTGTGCTCAGGTGCTCCAGCGCCCTGAGGTGGTAACCGATTCACGATTTGCCACCAATGACGACCGCCACTCCCATCGAAGCGATCTTGCGGCAGTCATTGAAGAAGTGTTCGAGACGCTGACAGTGAGCGAGGTAGCGCATCTTCTTGATGACGCCGGAATTGCAAATGGTCGAGTGAACAACATTTCAGACGTCATCGATCACCCAAATCTTGTTGAGCGCGATCGGTGGCGAACTATTGAGAGCGCTGGTGGGACGATACGCACCCTTCGGCCTGCAGCCATCATGCATGGGCATGATGAGCCGATCGGGCCAATCCCTTCGGTCGGGCAGCACACCGCCGACATTCTGCGTGAACTCGGCTACCACGACGATCGAATCTCTGAACTTGCAGCAAGCGGCTCAATCGGAATATGACTTCAGCGTTTTGTCCGACGCTCAACAAGTTGACGAGCGATCACGTTGCGCTGAATCTCATTGGTTCCCTCTCCAACGATCATTAACGGTGCATCTCGGTAGTAGCGCTCGACATCAAATTCGGTGGAATACCCATGCCCACCGTGAATTCTGATTGCATCAAGGGTCACCTTTGAGGCCATCTCCGAACAGAACAACTTCGCCATTCCTGCTTCGAGATCAGCGCGGACACCGGTATCGAATCGCTCTGCTGCGTGGTAATTAAGACGTTGGCCGGCGGTGATCTGAGTTGCCATATCAGCGAGCAAATTTCCTACTGACTGATGTCGCCAAATCGGCTGACCAAATGTCTCACGTTGTGTTGCATAATCGAGCGCATCGTCGAAGGCGGCCCTTGCGACTCCGATTGCTCGAGCAGCCACCTGGATACGGCCAATTTCGAGCCCGCCCATCATCTGGGTGAAACCTTGTCCCTCGACGCCACCGAGCAGGGAGTTGGCGGGAACGAAGCAATCGTCAAACGACAGTTCACAGCTTTCAACACCCTTGTATCCAAGCTTCGGCAGATTTCGGCCGACGGTAAACCCAGGGACCTTCTCGACAAGCAAGATGGAGATACCGGTGTGAGCGGGGGTCGCCTGCGGGTTGGTTTTGCAAAGCAAGGCAACGACATCAGACATCCGTGAGTTCGTGATCCACGTCTTTGACCCGTTGATGACGTACCCATCAACTCCGTCGCGTTGAGTGCGCTGGGCGACTGTCCGAATTGCTTGGAGATCAGAACCTCCGTCAGGCTCCGTTAATGCCATTGTTGCCCGAATATCTCCGGTCGCCATCGATGGCAAGTACCGGTCTTGCTGCTCGGAAGTGCCGTGGCGCATGAGCAGCTTGGAAACCACAGAGTGGCCACCGAATGCCCCAGAGAGCGACATCCAGCCACGAGCAATTTCTTCAGTTACCCGCGCATAGCACCGGCCAGACACAGCACCCGAATTCCATGGTTCGCCGATTGCCAAGCCATAGATTCCGAGATCTTTCATTTGATCGATGAGCTCTGCGGGGTACGTATCAGAATGCTCAAGATCTCGAACAACTGGGCGAACCTCTTGATCAACCCACTTTGAAATGACATCAACAAATTCGGACTCTTCAGCACTGAGTCCATCCATTGATTCGAGAAGCGACATCTCCACAGCCTGCCACTTTGCAAGCACTTCGACCGACTCGTCGTGTTGAGAAACCACGACGTAGGTTCGCGGATGTAACCACAGGAGGAACGATGTCGACTGCAACACAGATCCCATTTGTTGAGTACCTCAAGCTTGAGCCAACACCGCACCTTGTCGCAAATGAATGCACGTCATGCGGGGCGCGCTATTTCGATCGTAGAAATGCCTGCGCAGGCTGTTTTAACAGGGAGTTCACTTCCGTTGACATTCCTACCGAAGGCGTTCTTCGGTCATTCTCCATCATCACATTTGCGGCCCCAGGTGTTGAGGTTCCGTTTGTTGCAGCGGTGATTGACTGTGGTGGAACCAGTGTTCGAGCAAACATCATCAACTGTCCACCAGACCCCGAACACGTCAGCCTCGGAATGAACGTTCGCCTTGCTACTACGGTGGTGGGCACAGATTCCGCTGGGGTAGAAGCGGTCAATTACGGATTCGAGCCTGCCTGATCACGGGCAAACCTCACATAAGGAGAGATCATGAGTAGAAGCGACGACATCTGGATCCTCGGGATTCACATGACCAAATTTGGGAAGCACCCGAATCTTGACGTGGTTGACCTCGGCGCTGAGGCAATCCACGGAGCGCTGGCCGATGCTGGCGTGACGATGGCCGATATGGGCATCATTGCTGCTGGGAACCTTCTTGGTTCGGGAAGCATCGCTCAGCAACTTCAGAAGCAGGTCGGTCAGACCGGTATTCCGGCCTACAACGTGTCGAACGCGTGCGCAACTGGTGCCACCGCTCTTCGCACCGTCATCATGGCGGTGAAAGCTGGCGAAGTTGACATGGGCCTCGCAGTTGGTGTCGAAAAACTCGCAGGCGCCGGGCTGCTTGGTGCCGGTGGCAAAGCAAAAGCTGACAACGACGAATGGGCTCGCAACGGTCGTTTCGGTGCCGTTGGTCCCGTCGATGGTCGGATCGGAACCGAGTCGATGCCGGGCGTATTCGCTCAGATCGGCATGGAGTATGGCCATAAATACGGCGGTGCAGACTTCGAATTGTTCGCGAAGATCAGTGAGAAGAATCACTCGCATTCAACGCTGAATCCTCTCGCTGCCTACAACAAGGCAATGAGCCTCGAGCAGATCATGAACGATGTCATGATTGCCTATCCAAATACCCGCCCGATGTGTTCAGCGAACTGTGATGGTGCCGCGGCTGCCGTAGTGATCAATGGCGAGAAGCTCAAGACATTGTCGCTTGAACAGCAACGTCGTGCGGTCAAAGTGTCAGCTTCGATCCTCACTAGCGACCCGTGGCAGGAAGCATGCCAGGTGCTGCCTGATGTCAACACGCTGACCCGGAACGCAGCTCACCAGGCCTACGAACAAGCTGGTGTCGGCCCGCAGGATCTCAACCTCGTTGAGCTTCACGACTGTTTCGCAACCGCTGAGCTCGTTCACTACGACAACCTCATGTTGTGTGAAGAGGGTGGCGCAGTTGACTTCTTCGAGTCCGGCGCTCCTTATCGAGACGGAAGGATGCCGGTGAACGTTTCAGGTGGTCTCCAATCGAAGGGTCACCCAATCTCAGCAACAGGTATCGCCAACATTTGGGAAGTGTGTCAGCACGTCCGTGGTGAGGCAGGAGACCGTCAGATTGAAGGGGCCAAGGTGGGGCTCGCCCACGTCATCGGCCTGGCATCCGCTTGCGGAATTCACATTCTGGAACGCTCAGCAGCCTGAACATGTATGAGGGGCTAGCCGGGCGTTAATTCACTCTGCTCGCTTCTCGCTACTGTCAACACGATGTCCATTCCGACCATAGATCTGCGCGAGCCAACCGAGGTCGTTGCTCGCCAACTTGATGCAGCCTGCAGCGAGATTGGATTCATGCAGATCGTTGGTCATGGACTCGACCCTGTAGTTGAACGAGAGGCGTGGACCACGGCCACGGACTTCTTCGCGTTGGGTAATGAGGCCAAGATGGCCGTCGCGATCCCAGAGGGTGATGCGTACGGATACGGCCCGTACCAAGTCGAACGACTTGCTGCGAGTAGGGGGGAGCCGACTCCAGCCGACCTGAAGGAAACATTCTCAATCGGTCCGTTCGTCGATGCCGATGAAGTGCGAGAAATCATTTCCCTCGACCCGGCCGCGGCGTTCGCGTACTCGCCAAATCGGTGGCCTGCTCACATGCCTGAGATGCCCACCGTGATGAATCGCTATTACGACGAACTCGGGGGGTTGTGTGAGCGGCTTCTCTCGTTGATGGCGATTGGGCTTGGAATGTCAGCCGACACCTTCACAGACTCGATAGATCGCCATACCTCCGCTTTACGACTGTTGCACTACCCGCACATTGAAAGCAGCGATGTTGCGCCCGGTCAGTTGCGGGCCGGCGCGCATTCTGATTACGGCACTCTCACGTTGCTTCGTCAAGATGATGCCCCGGGGGGTCTCGAGGTTCGCGGAGCCGATGACCACTGGCATGCAGTTCCCGCCGAGGACGGTGCATATGTCGTCAACATTGGCGACGCTCTCGAGCGATGGACTGCTGGGCGCTGGCGATCAACCCTTCACCGAGTACAGGTCCCGCCTGACTCAAGTGGGTCAAACCAGAGGCAATCGATTGCGTTCTTTCACAACGCGAACTGGGATGCCGTCATTGATGTGCTTGAACCATGTCGACCTATCGGTGGAAACATTTCGGAACCGATCACAGCAGGGCAGCACCTGATGGAGCGTTTCCTCAGTACACAGCAGGGTGAGTGATGTTGACCCCTGATGGGCGGCCGATGGCTGTTGCACGAACCTTCAAACCTCGTCGACGCCGAATGTCGGCAACTCGATCGGCTGCGTTCGAGAGGCTGTTGCCGCTGTATGGACTCGATGTTGAAGGGCCATCGACCACAACCGAAGAGATATTTGGCCGTTCGGCCCCGGTCGCAGTAGAGATTGGATGCGGCGCCGGTGAGGCGGCGATCGCTTCGGCGACCGCTCAACCAGAGGTTGACCTGATCGCGGCCGATGTGCACACCCCGGGAATTGCTCGGCTCATGGTTGATGTTGAATCAGCGGGTCTTGGCAACGTTCGAGTGATTCACGGTGATGCACTCGAATTCCTCAACAGACTCCCGACTCACAGCATCGACGAAATTCGGATCTGGTTTCCTGATCCGTGGCCGAAACCGAAACAACGACAGCGTCGCATTGTCACCCACGCCATCATGACTCGCCTCGTGCCATGGCTAGTTGAGGGTGGTCGACTACGAATGGCAACTGACATTGTTGATTACGCAGAACAAATGCTCGATGTATGTAGTTCACACCCCGAGCTCGCTGGAGGAGTTGTTGATCGACCGCCTGATCGGCCGATAACCCGGTTTGAGCGCAAAGGAATTGACGCTGGTCGTGTTGTCACCGATCTCGAATATGTCCGTCAGGCCTAAGCAGTTCTTGACGTTGGGCAACGTTGTGAGGGGCTAATCCTCAACTGATCTCAGTCGTTCATTAGTCCATCGAGCCGCTGCACCGACTCAATGAATTCCTCAACCATTTCATAAACAACACGAGCAGCTGGCTTCGAAACGTTCATCGTGCCAACGATCTGGCCGACAAAGTAGTTCGCGAGCTGGGCGGCCCCTGAGGACGAATCATGCGCTGCGCGATCAATACGGCGGATAGCGGTGTCAACAAGCATTGGTTGCAGCGGCATCGGCAACGGCTTCGGGTTTGCTGGGTCTTCCCAAGCGTCAGTCCAGGCGGTCCGCAACTGACGAGCTGGTTTTCCTGTGCGCGATTTCGATCTCAATGTGTCGGAAGATGTCGCAGCGAGGAACTTCTCTTTCACCGTCGGATGGGTTTCTGCTTCCTCGGTCGTGAGCCATACCGATCCACACCACACACCCTCGGCACCAAGAGCCATTGAGGCCGCCATCTGACGGCCCCGTCCAATGCCACCTGCCCCGAGTACAGGTACTCGATCACCAATCGCATCCACGATCTCAGGGATGAGCACCATCGTTCCAATCTCGCCAGTGTGACCGCCGGCTTCAGAACCCTGAGCAATCACAATGTCAACGCCGACAGCGGCGTGGCGTTCAGCATGTTGGGCTTTCCCTGCGAGAGCACCAACAAGTCGGCCTTGTTCGTGAGCCCGCTCAAGCATGTGTGCTGGAGGTGGGCCCAAGGCGTTCACGACTAGCGATGCCTTGTGCGCGAGAGTGATCTCGAGCTGGGGAGCGGCACGGTCTGCTGTCAACGGAGCAGACTTTGATTCAGCGCCAAGTCCACGCCCACCTTGCTCATCGTCAAGAGCCGGCACGCCGTAGTCATCAAGCAACTTGTTGACAAATTCACGATGTTCTTGAGGAATCATTCCGCCGAGTTCAGCGACAGTCATTCCGCCTTGGTCCGAGCCGGTGTACTTGGCCGGAACGATGAGGTCAACCCCATAGGGGAGGTCGCCAACTTGTTCCTCAATCCAGTCAAGGTCAATTTCGAGTTGTTTATCGGAGTGTCCTGCTGCCCCGAGAACCCCAAGGCCACCGGCTTTGGTGACGGCAGCCACTACGTCACGGCAATGGCTGAAGGCAAGAATCGGAATATCGATTCCGAGCATGTCGGTAATTCGTGTTTTCACGATGGGTCCTTTCGGGTTCGGAATTCAGACCAGGTCATACCTGCGTCACCGTGGATGTCGCGGGGAAGGCCGAGCACGAGTTCGGCAACAATATTTCGCTGAACAGCAAAGGTCCCTCCACCAAGGGTGAGGGCCGGCGCGAACAACCAGCCGTAATGCCATAGCGGGTCAACTTCTGGAAACTGACTGCCTTCGCCTCTAGGAAAGTTCACTTCGGTCGCACCACGCTGTGAGCGACGCGGAATTTCGCCCGCTGGCCCTGAGCCGCTCAACATTCCAGAGGTTCCTGCGAGATCTTTTGCGAGCTCCATCACATGCTGTCCATGTTCGTCACCCATGATCTTTTGTACAGAGGCTTCAGCACCAGGCGTCCTGCCGTTCAGGCGGGCACTGAGTGTTCGCAGCCGGTTAAGCCGGAGTACCTCTGACTCAATGAAGAGATTGGCAATGCGCTGGCGCATGACCGGGTCGTTGTTGCCACCATTGTTGCGAACCAAGTTGAGGAGGTCTCCAGCCGATGGGCCAGACCCCCATAGTGACCCGGATGATGAGAGCGAGACACGCTCATTTGCGAGGGTTACTTTCGCAAGCCGCCATCCGTCGCCCTCTTGGCCAACGAGATACTTTGCCGGTAGGCGAACATCGTCGAAGAAGGTCTGGTTAAACGAGTGAGCGGTCGTCATGTCGATGATTGGCGACAGGGTGAGACCTGCAATGTCCATCGGAATGATGAAGTACGAGATGCCTTTGTGCTTTGGGACATCAGGATCGGTTCTCGCGATAAGAATCCCGTACTCGGAATGATGGGCTCCACTCGACCAAATCTTTGAACCGTTGATGATGTACTCGTCGCCATCGCGAACGGCCCGTGTTGATAGCGATGCGAGATCCGAACCTGAGTCGGGTTCGCTGAACAACTGACACCACTGCTCTTCACCGCTGAAAATCTTCGGGAGAAATCTTTCCTTCTGCCAATCGCTTCCTGCGAGCAAGATGGTGGGGGCAGCCCATCCAACTCCGATTGGGTTTGTCGAGACGGAAGTTTCTTTCACCCCGGCTGCCTTCAATTCCTCGTCAATGATGAGTTGGTGAATTGGATCTGCTTCAACCCCCCATGGTCGTGGCCAGTGCGGAACGAGAAGGCCCGCTTCGTGGAGTTCAGCGCTTGTTGGAGATGGGTGCTCAGATAGCCAAGAACGCAACTCGATCCGGCGAGGATCGTCATCAGCGGGAAAATCAAAATCCATTAGTTGTCCTTCCACGTACCAGCCGCTGGGCCATCCGTCGCTCCGCCTGCGAATGCTTGGGCCTGCAGAAGCCAGTCGCGAGCAAGGTCACCCTCAGCGACGAGCTTGGTGTCATCGACATGGCGTCGCTGGGTGACCACTAAACAGAAGTCTTCTGCACTTCCCGAAACTGATGCTTCAGCATCGCCCTGGTTCCATTCCCAGGTTTCTCCAGATGGCGCCGTCAGCGTGACCGACACATTTCCGGCAGGGACGTCGAGCCCCCGGTTGATGTAGCTCCAACCCCGGGTGATGACGCCGAGCTGAGCGATATGTCGCAAGCGGTCTGATGCTGGCCTTGTTGCGCCCAAGGTGTCAACCACATCTTGCCCATGAGCCCACGCTTCCATGAGCCGTGCGGTGAGAAACGATTTGGCACCCATCGATGGGCCGTACCACTCGACCCGAGCATCCTCCGCCAGGGTGCGGCCAGCAGATTCAAGCGCACGGCGATTTGCACGCCATTCGCTGAGAAGACCTTCCCCAGTGAGCGCTCGAAGTGGCCCCATGGTTTCTGCTTCAACCGCGTTCGGATCGGCCATGAGCTCAACGAGATGGGCACGATGATCAATGAATGCGGCGGTATCTCGAATTGCGAGAGCAGCGGTGGCGTCAAAGTAGGTGAGGTGCGCAATCTGATCAGCAATCGCCCACCCGGGGCTTGGGGTGGGTTGAGCCCACTGCTCTTCAGAGAGCGATGCGACGACATCATCAAGCGCTTGCTGCTCGGCAATCAGGTCGTCAAGAATCCCCTGAACGGTCATATTTCCCTCCTCCATTGGGTGAACAACCCCCGTTTCGGCAGACGTCAGCATCGCCGTTGTGTGGCACCAGATTGACTCCCGAAGGTACCACCACGTACGGTCATCGATTGTGTCGAACGAAACAACGGTGGGGAGCGCGACACGACCGAGATCGGTTATCCGATCAAGGCTTGATACGCGCAGTTCTGAGTTCTTAAAAAATCGATCAGAGATGGAGTCGCTATGGGCTCTGGTCGCTGATGAGCTCGCGAAAGTCGAGACGATTGGGGGTCAGCGTTATGTCGACCGCCATCGCAAACGCGGAAAGATGCTCGCTCGGGAGCGCATCGAGCAGTTGATTGATCCCGATACGCCGTTCCTTGAGTTGAGCCCGCTCGCTGGCTGGGGTTCTGAGTTCCCGATTGGGGCAGGAGTCGTTGTCGGAATCGGCATCGTAGAAGGTGTTGAGGTGGGAATCACCGCCACCGATATGACCTACCGCGGTGGGTCATCGAACCCCAGAACTGTTGAGAAGGGTTCACGGTTTTTTGAGATCGTGGCCCAGAACCGATTGCCGTGGATCGCTCTTAACGAGTCTGCCGGCGCCGACCTTCCCCACCAGGCAGACATTTTTGTTCGAGGCGGGGCGAGCTTCAAACACCAAACTCAACTCTCGAAAGCCGGAATTCCAACAATTGCTGTTGGGTTTGGCCCGGCAACTGCTGGCGGTGCGTATACGCCTGGCATGAGTGATTACACCGTGTTCGTGAAAGATAGAGGAACGGCGTACTTAGGTGGCCCGCCGCTCGTCAAGATGGCAATCGACGAGATCATTGACGAAGAGTCACTCGGCGGGGCCGAAATGCACTCGCGAGTGAGTGGCCTGTCGGACTATCTCGCTGTTGACGAGATGGATGCGCTTCGCATCACTAGGGAAATCGTTGCGCACTTGCGTTGGCAGAAACTTGGCCCCGGCCCTACAGAACCCGCAGATGAGCCTCTGTACCCAACCGATGAACTGATTGGATGCGCATCGGCTGATGTCCGCGTGCCATTCGACATTCGCGAGGTGTACGCGAGGGTGCTCGATGGAAGCAGGTTTGAAGAGTTCAAACCGCTCTATGGCGACAAGCTGATCTGTGGATGGGGTTCTGTGCACGGATTCCCGGTCGGCTTCATTGGGAATAATGGAATTCTCTTTTCAGAAGAAGCCTCAAAGGGGGCTCAATTCATTCAGCTCTGCAATAGGACGAACACGCCCCTCGTGTTCTTGCACAACATCACGGGGTTCATGGTTGGCTCGCAGGCCGAGCGTGGCGGCATCATTCGTAATGGAGCCAAACTCATCAACGCGGTGTCGAACTCCGAAGTTCCTCATGTCGTGCTGATGGTCGGCGCCTCGTATGGGGCGGGCAACTATGGCATGGCAGGGCGGGCCTATGACCCACGCTTTGTCTTCACTTGGCCGAACCACAAGATCGCAGTGATGGGCGGCCGACAACTTGCAGGTGTGATGGACATCGTTGCCCGCAACGCGGCAGCTGGTAGGGGTGCTGACGTCGATGAGGATGTGTTAAACGCTCAAAAAGAAGCCCTTGAAGCGCAGATTGAAAGTGAGAGCTCAGCCCTGTTCGCAACTGGACGTATTTGGGATGACGGAATCATTCACCCAAATGACACTCGACATGTCTTGGGCATGGCGCTCTCAGCGATTCACTCAAACGAAGTTCGCGGGGCAACCGAATACGGCGTGTGGAGGCACTGATCATGACTACTCGACAGATCCAACGGCTCCTCATTGCCAACCGAGGTGAGATCGCAATCCGCATTGCGAGAACGGCCAAAGAGCGTGGCATTTCCTGCGTCGGCGTGTACTCAGATGCCGATAGGACCTCTCTTCATCTCGAATCGATGGATATCGCTGTTGCCCTTGGCGGAGAAACTGCAGCGGAGAGCTACCTCCGAGTTGATGCAATTGTGGAAGCAGCGGTTGAGAACCAATGCGATGCGGTGCACCCCGGTTACGGCTTTCTGGCAGAGAATGCTGACGCAGCCCGTGCTGTTGAGGCGGCTGGATTGATGTGGATTGGGCCGACGCCCGAACAGATCGAGTTGCTTGGCGACAAGATCGCAGCGAAGCGAGCGGCTGAGCAAGCCGGAGTCCCGACTACTGCGATCATCGAAGTGTCGGGCAGTGGAAACATTCCGTCAGACGTTCCCATGCCTGCGCTCGTCAAGGCAGCAGCAGGGGGTGGTGGACGTGGAATGCGGATCGTGCGAGAAGGCGATGACCTCGCGTCAGCGATCGAGTCAGCATCTCGTGAAGCAGCAGCCGCGTTCGGTGATGCCTCGGTATTTATCGAGCCGTACATCGAACAAGGGCGCCACATCGAAGTACAGGTGGTTGGCGACGGCCGTGGAGAAGTGCTGCATTTTGGTGAGCGTGATTGCTCGGTGCAGCGCCGTAATCAGAAGGTAATCGAGGAGGCTCCAGCAATCGGATTGGCTGATGATGTCCGCTCAGCCCTGCACGATGGAGCCATTCGACTCGCTCGTCACGTGAATTACCGCGGAGCTGGAACTGTCGAGTTTTTAGTTGGCAGCGATGGCACGATCACCTTCTTGGAAGTCAATACTCGTCTTCAAGTTGAGCACCCGGTGACCGAGGCTGTCACGGGTGTTGATTTGGTGGGGCTGCAGTTTGACGTTGCAATGGGTCTCGGGCTCGGTATTTCACAGGATGAGATTTCGTTGTGCGGCCACGCAGTTGAACTTCGCGTTGTCGCTGAAGATCCGAGTAGCGGGTGGATGCCGTCAACTGGCGAAATCACCGCTTTTTCGGTTCCTGGAAGCGTCCGAGTTGATAGCGGAATTCATGCCGGCAGCACCGTCACAACGAACTACGACTCGCTGTTGGCAAAGGTAATTGCAACTGGTCGCGACCGTGCAACAGCATTGTCAGTCGCTGCGGACGCGATGCGCCGAGCCGACATTGCCGGGGTTCGAACCAATGCAGACAGCCTCGTCGCGATTCTCACTGATGTTGAATTTGCTGCTGGCTCAGTCGACACCGGGTACCTCGATCGCCATCCCGAAGTATTGAAAGGCGTCAGACCAGAGCAGTCAGAGATTGATGCCCATTTGGTCTCAGTCGTACTCCAACGGGCTGAAGAACATCGTCGGGCCGACCGGCATTGGGGATTCGCTCCGAGTGGGTGGAGAAATCTCGCGACACGTGGCCAACGGGTGACGATGATCGAATCGGGCGGTGAAGAATCGGTTGAGCACGAAGTCGAGTACAGCTTCATCGGAAACGACAGTTGGGAATTCAAACTCGGTGAATGGCCAAAGGCTGACGATGAGGGTGTGCTTGGTGAAGATCAGCGCCGAACCGCTGTCGTTCGATGCCATGGGCGTGCGATCGAAATAGATGGTCGCCGAACCTCGCCAGCCGTGACACGAGACGGGGATGGTTGGCGGGTTAGCGGGTTCTCGGGCCGGACGTTGTGGCACGAATTGCCGCGGTTTGCTCAACATGATGCAGACCTTGCTGGTTCCGGTCCAGTTGCGCCACTACCGGGCACCGTGATTGATGTTCGAGTGGCTGTCGGAGATGTGGTTGAGGCTGACCAAGTACTCATGGTCATTGAGGCGATGAAAATGGAGCATCAAATCACTGCGCCCGCAGCATCGACTGTTGCTGAGGTCCGTTTTGCCGTCGGTGATCGTGTCGACATGGGTGATCTACTCGTTGAACTTGATCAGGGGAGTGACGAGTAATGAGCGACTCAATTCGTATTGCAAACTGTTCCGGGTTTTTTGGCGACCGGTTGTCCGGTGCCAAAGAGATGGTTGAGGGTGGTCCAATTGATGTGCTCACCGGCGACTGGCTGGCCGAACTCACCATGCTCATCCTTTCAAGAATTCGGGCGAAGAATCCCGGCCGGGGATTCGCGTCAACCTTTGTGACCCAGATGGAGCAGGTCATGGGAACCTGTCTTGATCGGGGAATCAAGGTGGTCTCGAATGCAGGTGGGCTCGATCCGGGAGGTTGCGCCGATGCGCTCCAGGAAATTGCGGACCGTCTTGGTCTGAATCCGACAATTGCGTATGTCGACGGTGACAACTTGTTAGATCGGGCGGTTGACCTCGCGTCATCGGGCAACCTCGTCGCATTTGATCCATCGAACGGGCTTGGTGACGTCTCACGGTATGTGTCGGCCAACGCGTACCTCGGCTGTTGGGGAATTGTCGATGCACTGTCACAGGGTGCAGACATCGTCGTTACAGGTCGAGTTACCGACGCAGCGGTCGTCTGCGGTCCAGCGGCGTACCATCACGGGTGGTCACGCACCGATTGGGATGCCCTTGCTGGTGCTGTGGTTGCAGGTCATGTCATCGAATGCTCTGGTCAGGTCACAGGGGGGAATTACTCGTTCTTCACCGAGGTTCCTGGTCGTGAGCGAATCGGTTTCCCGTGGGCTGATGTGTTTGCTGACGGCTCAAGTGTGATTGGCAAACACGAGGGCACTGGAGGGCTCGTCTCAGTGGGCACGGTGACAAGTCAGCTGCTCTACGAAATCGGTGGCTCGCATTATCTCGGGCCTGATGTGACATCTCGTTTTGACACCATCTCACTTGAGCAGGTTGAACCTGACCGTGTCCGAATCTCAGGCGTCAAGGGTGAACCTCCGACCGGTTCATTGAAGGTCGCGATGAATGAGCTCGGCGGCTATCGCAACGACATGGTGCTCGCATTGACAGGGCTCGACATCGAGGAAAAATCTGCGATGGCTCTTGAAGCATTCTGGGAGGCCTCGCCGTACGCAGCGAGCGACTTTGAGGAGTGTGAAGTTCGACTAGTGAGGACCGACCATGTCGACCCGAACAGCAACGAGGCAGCGACTGCTCAACTCCGTATCAGCGTGAAAGATCGCGATGAACGCAAAGTTGGTCGAGCATTTTCAAATGCATTCGTAGAAACGGGACTCTCAAGCATTCCCGGGTTTTACTCGCTTTCTGGCGGCCCATCCGCAGGCTCGCCATTTGGGGTGTATCGACCGGCTCTCGTTCCAGCAGATCTTGTTCCGGCGTATGTGCATGTGAATGGCTCGACTCGCCAAGTCGAATCGATTGCACCTGATTGCGATCCGGTGATCGTCGAACCGACCGCCGGCCCTCAGGGGTCAACTCCCGACGGCGACACTCGAAGTGTCCCGCTAGGAACCCTGTTTGGTGCGCGCTCAGGTGACAAGGGTGGAGACGCGAATCTAGGGATGTTCGCCCGAAGTGATGACGCGTGGCTTTGGCTTGACGCATTTCTTACGGTTGAGCGGCTCAAGGAACTGCTTCCTGAAACTGCCGACCTCACAGTAGATCGGTACGCGTTCCCAAATATTCGATCGCTGAACTTCGTTGTGAGAGGGCTGCTGTCTGAAGGGGTTGCGGCATCAACTCGTACTGATGGTCAAGCAAAAAGCCTCGGCGAGTGGCTGCGTGCACGATTCGTTGACATGCCAGTCGACCTGCTCGACTAAGAAGCCGATGAGCCATTATCAACCGCTTGCTGGTGTAAAAGTCCTCGACCTGACGGCAGTCATCATGGGTCCGTTTGGCACCCAGATTCTTGCCGACATGGGTGCCGATGTGACGGTGGTGGAGACCACCGTCGGCGATGCAAATCGTCATATGGGCAGGGGTCCGCACCCAGATGTCTCTGGGGTGACGTTGAACCTGATGCGCAACAAGCGCAGCATTGTTCTTGACCTGCGTAGTGACGAGGGTCGGGCGATTTTCGAGAAACTTGTCGCAGAGAGCGACGTGTTCGTGACCAACCTTCGCCCAGGGTCGCGTGAGCGTGCCCGGGTCACCCCTGCTGACCTGAGGCCGTTACGTCCAGATCTCGTTTGGGTTGCAGCAGCCGGCTACGACCCGAATTCTGAACATGCGGACGCTGCTGCGTACGACGACATCATCCAAGCAGCAACTGGATTCGTCGATACGAATGAACGTGCCGGACTTCCGCCAGTGATGGCACCAATTCTTATCGCCGACAAGGTGTCGGGCATGGCGCTCGCGCAGGCTGTATTAGCGGGACTGTTCCATCGCGAGCGCACCGGTGAGGGAACCGAAACGGTGCTTGCGATGTACGACATGATGCGAGCATTTCTCCTCGTCGAACATGGCGCAGAAGCAATTCCAGAGCCGCAATTTTCCCGAGCTGGTTACCCACGGCTGTTGAGCCCAGAGCGTCGCCCACTCCGAACCTCCGACGGTGGACTGGTTGCAATTCTGGCGTACGAGCGACATCATTTTGAGGCGCTGATTCGTATTGGTGGGCGGGTTGAAATGCTCGATGACGATCGATTTGTTTCTCGCATCGGGCGGTTGAACAATATTGATGAGCTGTACCGCGAGTACCAGCGGATTGCGGGAGAACTCACCACTAGTGAGTTTGTTAACGCATGTGCATCAGCAGGTGTCCCAGTTCATGAAGTTGTCAGTCTCGACGATGTAACGAACTCACTTCCAATGACCGAACACCCGCGCCTCGGTCGATATCGAATCACGCCATCGCTTGCACCCGGAGTTCCCACCGACGCTGAACCTCGGAGGTTTGCGCCATTACTTGGCGAGAATGGCCGCGAGGTTCTTTCCGAGCTTGGGTACTCCGAAGAAGAGATCGATGAACTCGAGAACTCAGGGGTCGTTGGGCGCTACCGTTCCTGATGTGAACGAACTAGCACGACCCGGTCGCCCACGATCTGCTGTTGAGGCGCTTCCCGCCTACAGGCCTGGACGCGACGCAAAACAGGCGCAGCAAGATCACGGTGTTGTCGATGCAGTAAAACTTGCATCGAACGAGAACCCTGAGGCCCCAATCTCGGCGATCGAGAATGCGGTTCTCCACGCGGTGCGCGGAGCGAACCGATATGCCGATCATCGTGGAGCAGAGTTGCGTTCTCACATCGCTTCATGGCTGGGCGTTAACGCAGAACAGGTCACGATTGGAAATGGCTCGGTTGGGTTGTTGCAGCAGATTTTCCTCACGTATCTCGATGCCGGCGACGAAATCATTTTTGGCTGGAGATCATTCGAGGTGTACCCGATTTTCTCGCAATTGACGGGTGCCGAGATGGTTCGAGTTCCGCTTCTTGATGACCTCACATATGACGTCGACGGCATCATTTCGGCGATTTCGCCGGCGACGAAGGTCATCATGTTGGCGACACCGAACAATCCGACCGGCACGTTGCTTGCAGCCGATGACATCGTTCGCATCGCATCGGCAGCTGGCGATGGTGTGATCGTTGTGATTGACGAGGCATATAGGGAATTCGTAGACGCTGATACCCCTGACCCTGTCGCAGAGGTAGTGCCGCGTTTTCGTAATGTGATGGTGACGCGAACTCTTTCAAAAGCTCATGGCTTGGCCGGGCTTCGAGTTGGTTATGCAGTCGGTGATGCCGAGGTCATTGCTGATATCGACAAGGTTGCGGTTCCGTTTCACGTCAATGCAGCGGCTCAGGCAGCCGCAATTGCGGCGATTGACAATATTGACGAAATTGAGGCGCGCTGCGCAGTCATCGTCAGAGAACGCGGTCGGGTCGAATCTCAACTTGCGTCTCTTGGCTGGTGGATGCCCCACCACCAAGCCAACTTTGTGTACTTGTCGACTGGCGTAAACACGATGCATTACGCAACCGAACTTGAGAAGCGTGGTGTGGTCGTCCGACCGTTTGACGGAGAAGGGATTCGCGTAACAATCGGTAGCGCCGTTGAAAACGATCGCTTTCTTGCAGCAATCACAGAATTAGGAGTGGTGAAGTGAAGATTCGTGAATATTTGTTTCCACCGGATCCGCGAGGTTGGGGAGTAGATCCCGATTACCGATTCACGCTCGCTAACGAGCGCACGTTTTTGTCGTGGATCAGAACTTCTCTCGCCCTTGTTGCAGGCGGCCTCGGATCGATTGTGGTCCTCAAAGACATTCAAGGCGTTGAGGTCATCGGAATCATGGTTCTGGTACTTGCATTCGTTACCGCGTCGACAGCGTTTCGCCGTTGGTCGCTTAATGAGCGTGCCATGCGCCTCGAACAGCCGTTACCGGCCTCGAACCTTCCAAGGGTGACGGCGATTGGGGTTGCGTTGATCGGCGTGGCAGCAGTCATCTTGCTGGTGATTGATTCACGATGAAGGAACGTCAAGGGAGGCGTTATCAGCGCCCGTTGAACTCCTTTGATCCACCGTTGCCGCATGAACGGACATCCCTTGCCTGGGAGCGCACCGGACTGGCGACGATCATTGCCGGAGGGCTCCTTGCTCGAACAGCAGCTGCAAATGCTCACTATTTGCTGGGTGTCTTTGGTGTGCTGTGGGTTGCCGTTGGCGGGGTGGTGATTTTCTGGGCTGAGTTTCGATACGACGCACTTCATGGACCGCTTCGGGCAGGAGAAAATCCGGTCCACCCAACCATGGTGAGATTCGTTGGTGTTGCCACCGTCTCGTTTATTGGTTTTGCACTTGCGCTGATCGTCTACCTTTTAGTTATTGATGCACCATTGTGAGGTAAGCAACTAACTGGGGGAACAAATGAGGGCAGTAGTAACTGGCTGGGGGAAGTGTCGACCGCCGCTATCGCTAACGAACGCTGATCTTTCAACTCTCGTCGATACCGACGACGACTGGATTAGCGAACGGACCGGAATTTCTGAACGTGGAATTTGCCATGTTGAGACAACCGATATGGCCGAAGTTGCGTCTCGTCATGCACTTGCCGCGGCTGGGCTTTCGCCATCCGACCTTGACCTCATAGTGATGGCGACCGTGACGCCAGAAATTAGTTGCCCAAGTAACGCATGTGTCCTGCAAGAACGCCTCGGAGCGGTGAATGCCGGAGCGTTCGATCTCAACGCAGCGTGCTCCGGTTTTGTGTATGGCTTCGCATCCGCAACGTCAATGGTGGCATCAGGAGTCGCACGACGTGTCTTGCTCGTCGGTGTCGAGAAACTCCATTTCGTCCTCGATTACCGCGATCGAAATACCTGTGTGATTTTTGGTGATGGGGCGGGTGCGGTCATCATCGAGCAGTCTGACTCATCTGATGTTGGTGTCCTTGGGGTCGATCTTGGTGCAGACGGCCCAGCGGGCTCGACAATGGTGATTCCTACCTTAGGTACGCGTGGAGAATTGTCGACCTATCGAGACCCTGCGGTTCATCGACTGCATTTTGAGGGTCAAGCGGTGTACAAAATCGCGGTGAAAGGAATGGCAGATTCAGTAACGAGAGCCTTAGAGCGCGCCTCGCTCACTGCTGATGACATTGACCTCGTCGTTCCTCATCAGGCCAACCTCCGCATCATTCGTGCAGCAACAGCGCGACTTGGTGTACCCGAAGCGAAGGTGATGGTGAACATTGAGACCCACGGAAACACCTCAGCAGCCTCGATCCCGATGGCGCTGTGCGACGCCCTCGATCAGGGCCGGGTTGCCCCGAACGACACGATTGCGATCGCTGCGTTTGGGGGAGGGGTGACATGGGGTTCGGTGATTTTCCGATGGGGCGATCGTGTCACCCGATTGGCAACAAGCGATGCTGTGCTCCCTGAGCCGACTGGCGATGTCTTCGATGTGCTTGCTGCGAACCGTGAGTTCTACGCCTCGGTTCACGAGGATGCTTAGGTTGGTGTTGCGTTACGCCAATTCGGTGAGTGCTGCGGTTCGCTGAGACCGAAACATGGCAACACGTTGCTCTTTGAGTTCCTCGTACCCGCGAATGACATCGGGCAATGCAGCGATTTCAACGAGGCGCTCGTACGACGCGGTTGAGATTGACGCCGAAATCGCTTCCACCAATTCGAGATATTCGCCCGGAAGTGATCGTTCGATTCTGCGGATCTTTGCGTAGCCAAACACATCAAGTGGGGTTCCCCGAAGAACGCGTCCGTGCTTCAACAGTCTGAACATCGGGATCCATGCTGGCCCAAAGCGCAGTTTCCGCTTCACTCCCATCGACGCAAGAATTGGGGGATGGAGTAGGCGATAACGAACGCCCTTTCCGCCAGCAATTGAATCTGAGGCTCCAGCTCCGCCGCCGGTGGTGATGAGTCGTGCGACCTCATATTCATCTTTGTAGGTGAAGAGCTGATGTAGATGGGTTGCAACGGTGCTCGTCAGCTTCTGTTCGGGTTGGTTGTCGATATCGCGAACCTGGGTGATTGCTGAACGGAACTCTGTTGCCCGTCGCGAACCGCTGTGCTGTTTGACATCGTTGGCAAGTCGTTCAATAAGTTGTTCAACGGACTCACTCGTG
>Ga0255764_10001469_pt1 | contig 19949 bp, 16 predicted proteins | sample 071ome_30_FD_179964 | JGI IMG/M metagenome (GOLD analysis project Ga0255764, IMG submission 179964) | Coastal salt marsh microbial communities from the Groves Creek Marsh, Skidaway Island, Georgia - 071406AT metaG (version 2) | ecosystem: Environmental > Aquatic > Marine > Intertidal zone >... | reverse complement strand
TAATTCCGAATTGGAGCCACTTCAAGTCCGGTAATTCAGGACATTCCCTTTTGTGGCGACACGTATAAAAAACCTCAATTAAAGGTTTGAAGAATTTGCAGAAAACGTTAGTATTTAATAGATTACTGTTGACCATGGAAGTTTCGCAAGTCACCAACAGGTTACAGCAAGCTAAAAATGAAACAAAAACCATATTTTCTCGCGGTTTCAGCAGAAAAATCAGATTTAAAGCCTTTGCAAATTGAGCTTCTCAGATCCACCCTCAGGCCTCGGATTTGCCATTTGAACCCCTCTTTTTGAAATCAAAGTTTCACACCGATCCATCAATGTATACTCAACTCAAAACATCTTTGACGAGAGTATCCGCCTAGTATCGATGTGCAAAATGTCCAATCAACTTCAAATGTTGAATGTTGAGACTTGACCTCAAAACTCGTCGTCAATAATTCAGCCAGAGTTTAGGGTTAATTCTCCCACTACTCGACGGAATCGCGAGAAACTGTGCCTCTGAGACGTTGGGTTTTAACCTTAATTTGTATTTTGAGGTACGACCCCAACGGCTCCTTTGCGAGAATACCAATCCATGACGGCCACCAAATACAGATGCCCATGTTTCATCGGGATGTAGGTGATGTCCGCGCACCAGACTTGATCTGGTCGTTCAATCTCAATGTCCTTCAATAAGTAAGGGTAACGCTTGCTCTCCCTGTTTGGAATGCTCAAACGCGGCTTGCGGTAGATGGCTCGGATGCCCATTTGCTTCATCAACCCGCTTACCTGCTTCCGGCCGATTGGGATGCCCTCCCTCTTCAGCGTGGCCATTGTTCGGCGCGCTCCAAAGGTAGGATCGATCATGTGAATTTCGTCGATTCTGCGACACAATTTCAGCTTTTCAGCCGACGGAGCCTTGGGCTTGTATTGCGCGGTGGATCGGGCGATGGACAGAAGTTGGCACTGTCGCCGTTGACTTAGCTTTTTGCAGTTGGGCTCGATCATTTCTCGTCGATATCCAAGCCCAACTGTACGCACTTTTTTTGCAGCCACTCCACTTCCATGGTTAGCTGGCCAATCTTGGCTCGCAGCTTGTCACGTTCCTCAGTGAAATCCTCTTGATCCTTGCTTTGAGTTCCCTTTTCGAATGCGGAATCCAGGTTGCCAAGCAAGTGTCTTTTCCAGTCACTGATTTGAGCTGGATGCACTTCATACTCGGCTCCAATCTCCGAAGCCGTCTTGATTTCCTTCACCGCCTCCAGGGCCACCTTGGCTTTGAATTTCGCGCTATGGCGTCGTCTCTTCTTCTTGCTCATATGGTTTTGTCCTTTGACTTGCGTCATCCTACAAAACCCCGGCTAACGTTCAATTCAGCTTAACATCTGGCCCAGTTTTCCGGGGCCACCTCACCAATCGGTGTGGTAAAGAAATGGTCATCAACTGGTTGCTGGCTGCTGAAAGGAATCTAAGCTTTGTGAGGTGATCTGGAATGGTTATGTTTGATACCATATTGTTATCCAAATTTAAGTAAACCAGTGCAGGCATGAAGTGCAGAAAGGTGAGGTCGCTCAGTTGATTGTGGTTAAGGAGCAGGTGTTTTAACTTCGGGAATTCTCGTTTGAATGGAAGATGCGCCACACGGTTGACGCTCAGATCCAAAAATCCTAATTCAGGAAGTCCATCTAAAGGGGAAAAATCTTTGGTTTCCAGGCTTATGAATTCATTTTGGTTTAAGATCAATCCGCTGAGATTCAGGCTTGTGATGTTCAATGCATATTGCAAACCTTCCAAACTTTGGATGACTTGACGCCGTTCAGGCCTGCCTGCAGAGTTTCCAATGCTTGCATCCAATTCCAAAAGTTTCTGTAAATGTTCCTTATTCAGTTCGCCGCTATTCCGTATCATACGATCAATTAATGAATACAGAAACGGATCACTGATGATCGTAGATTGCGCTACGGCCATAAATGAACCGAGGATAATATTCACGGAGAGTATTATAATGATTAGTTTTTTCATGGCATGATTCTTATCTAGCACAAATTATGCCATTTATAACGTGGATTTGTGCTATGTTATCATGCGGAAGACATTGACCATTGACGATGACATCGCGATTCAGCTTGAGAAGATTCGGCCTCATCAAAACGCCCCACTCGAACAGATCCTGGACGATGCGCTAAGACGCGGATTAAAAGCTTTGTTTCAAAAAACACCCCTAGAATGCATTTCAAAACCAAAACTGTTTCATTGGGGACCTGTGTGATGGAGAATCTGGATGCTGTTGCTGAATCTTTGACCTTTTGCTCTCCGGATGGTGATTTTGCTCGATTAAAAGATCTCAGGTGGACGAATCCCATTGCGAAATAGTTGCTAATGGGAAAGGGCTGAGGCACGAATAATGGGCTGGGGGCTTCCCATTATTCGTGGTGTTCGAATGTAATCGGATCAGTCTTGTTCGCCGAGGTAGCGTTCGGCGTCGATGGCGGCCATGCAGCCCATGCCGGCGGCGGTGATGGCCTGGCGGTAGACTTTGTCGGCACAGTCGCCGGCGACGAAGACTCCTTTGGCGGATGTTTTGCTGCCTTCGGTGCGGGTGACGTAACCAGCTTCGTCCATTTCGACTTGTGCTTTGAAGATTTGGGTGTTGGGAACGTGGCCGATGGCGATGAAGACGCCAGCACAGTCCAAGCGTGATTCTTCTCCGGTTTTGGTGTTTTTGAGCTGAACGCCGGTGACGGTGTCTTCTTCGACGCCGTGGATTTCACTGACAACAGAATCCCAGACCATTTCGATCTTCTCATGGTTCACAGCGCGATCGGCCATGATTTTGCTCGCGCGTAGTTCATCGCGACGATGGACCAGGTAAACCTTGGAGGCAAATCGGGTCAGGTAAGTGGCTTCTTCACAGGCTGAATCGCCACCTCCCACCACGACGAGGGGTTTGTCCCGGAACATGGGCAGGGCGCCGTCGCAGGTGGCACAGTAGGTCACGCCTTTGTTTTCAAGTTTCTTTTCGTTTTCGAGTCCGAGGTGACGGTGTCCTGCACCGGTGGCGATGACCAGGGTTTTTGTCTCCAGCTCCTTGCCGTCCACCACCAGTTTGGGGTGATCGCCGGACAGATCGGCGGACTCCACGGTGCCGAACTGGACGCGTGCTCCGAAGCGTTCGGCCTGTTTCTGTAGATGCTGCATGAGCTCAAACCCATCCACACCATCAGGGAAGCCTGGGAAATTCTCCACGATGCTGGTGGTCGTCAATAGTCCGCCGGGCATGGTGCCGGTCAGGACCAAGGGGTTCAGGTTGGCGCGTGCGGTGTAAATGGCGGCGGTCAATCCCGCGCATCCGGTTCCAATGATGACAACATTTTCCATAAATCAGGTCGGGAACTTAACGGCATCTTTCCATGTTTGCAACGAGGTTTAATTTTCTTGCCCGTTTCGCCTTCGCATCCGATGATATTTCCATTCCACTCATCGCGTTTTAACCAGAGTATTTTCTATGAAAAAACAGTATACACGCAGACAATTCGTCGGCGCTACCACAGCGACCGCTTTCGCATTCAATTTTTTCCCCAGCCGGGTATTCGGTGCCAATGACCGTATAGCACTGGCAGGCATAGGTGTGGGAGGCAAAGGGCGCGGGGAAATCAGTAACAACGCCGATGCCGGGGCAGATATTGTTGCCCTTTGCGATGTGGACGACGTGCGTGCGGCCGAAACTTTCAAAAATTTTCCTACTGCAAAACGCTACAAGGATTTCAGGGTGATGCTGGAAAAACACAAGGGTATCGATGCCGTGACGGTCAGCACACCTGATCACACGCATGCCGTGGCGGCAGTCATGGCCATGAAGATGGGGAAACATTGTTACTGTCAGAAACCGCTGACCCACTCCGTTTACGAAGCACGTGTCATGACCCAGGTGGCCAAGGAACACGGTGTGGTGACACAAATGGGCAATCAGGCGCATGCTGGGGAGCCGATTCGCCGGGCAGTGGAATTGGTGCAGGGCGGCATCATTGGTGATGTGACTGAGGCTCACATGTGGACAAACCGTCCGGTTTGGCCCCAGGGAGTGAACCGTCCCACCGGTGATCATAAGGTGCCGAACACCTTGGATTGGGATTTGTTTCTCGGGCCAGCTCCGTGGCGGCCTTATCATCCGGAGTATGCTCCGTTCAAGTGGAGAGGTTACTGGGATTTCGGAACCGGCGCTCTGGGAGACATGGCCTGTCATATCATGGACATGGCCTATTGGTCCCTCGAGCTTGGCGCTCCTGATTCTGTGGAGGCTGAACAGGAGGGGATGACTTTGGAATCTCCGCCCACCTCATCCATCGTGACCTATCAATTTCCAAAGCGCGGCAAGAAGCCGCCTGTGAAATTCGTCTGGTATGATGGCAAAAAGAACGGGGAACAACATTTCCCACCCGCTGACGTGGTCGATGGTGAGGATATTTCCAAATACGGCGCCGTGCTGGTGGGCAGCAAAGGGAAGTTGTATTTCAATCGTGGCAACACCAAGTGGTTGATCAAGGCCAATGGCGTCATGGCGGATGTGACTCATATTCCAAAGTCCATTCCCCGTGTCAAAAATGAGGATTACGAATGGCAGGAGGCGATCCGGAACAATGATCCTGATCAACCGCTTTCCAACTTCAAGCGATCCGGACCTTTCTCGGAAGTGGTCTTGCTTGGCAATGTGGCCATTCGGGCCGGTAAGAAAATCGAATGGGACAGCAAGAACCTGCGCGTCACCAACGCTCCCGAAGCCAACGCCTACATCAAGCGCGAGTATCGCGACGGGTGGAGTTTGTAAGTTTTTTGGAACCGCACCACCGCAGTCGAGGGATCTTCGAGATTTCGCAGATTAGCGCAGATGCTTCTTAGTCTCACGCCCGCTACGCTAGAGACGCAGTGACGCAGAGGTTTTTATGAATTTACTTTTGGTAAACGTTATAGCCAACAAAAGTAGAATGTGTAATTCGAAGTAGGGAGCAGTTCATTTTTTAGATAATGGAGGGGAGATCCCGCATGCGGGACTCACCCCAAACTTTCCCCTTGAAAACGTTTCTGAGCAAAAGGAATGGAACGCGGGGAGACTATTGTTAATCGAATGACTGTGACGTTTCCATTGCAGCTTGAAATGGGTTCCAAAGCACTGAGGTTTGAAGTGGGTGTAAGTCGGAGCTTACCCCTACGTTTAAGGATTTCTAATTTTTGAACTGCGCCCTTCGAAGTCACTGCGCTAATCTGCGATAAAAAAACGCCCCGGAGTCGGCCTGACTTCCGGGGCGTTTGGTTTAAGGGGTGTTTTGATTAGCGCAGGGCTTTGATGCGGATGTTGCGGAAGGCGACGGGGTCACCGTGGCCGGCGAATCCGAAGAAGCCTTCGTAGCGTTCTTTCCCAGCGTGAGGGCGTCCGCCCATGTATTCATTCACTTCGCGTAAGTCGCAATCCAGAATGGTTTCGCCGTTGAGGACGACCTTGATTTTGGACCCCTGCACGGTGACTTCCTGTTCGTTCCATTCGCCAACAGGTTTTTGCGCACCACGTTTGGCTGCCACCATGCCGTAGGCGGAACCATGGTATTGGCGGGCATCGAGTTTGGCATATTTTTCAGCCGTATTGTCCAGAACCTGCAGTTCGCACATGCCGTTGTAGGCGGTGTCGCCCTGACCTGGGTAACGAATGGCGAGTCCGTTGTTGCCGCCAGGGGGAACCTTGAACTCAAGCCGGACCACGAAATCGGTCAGATTCTGGTGGTAATAGATGGTGCCACCGTTGTTGGGTTTGCAGACGATCGCTCCGTCCTTGACCTGATAGTTCTCGACCGGACCTGCCCAGCCGTCGAGGTTTTTGCCGTTGAAGATGGGTTTGAATCCGGGTTCGGCCAGCATTTGTTCCACTTCGCTGTCAGGGATTTCACGAACGAAAATGTTGCGCCAGCGGATTTCTCCACCGTGGGTTTGCAATTGGATTGGGCCTTTGTCCCAGAGGGGCTTGGAGCGATCCCAGAAGTTTTCCATTTTGGCGTGGTCGACCACCAGTTGATCATTCAGATAGACGGTGGTGTAGTCTTTGACCTGGATGATGCGGAAGGAGTTCCAATCCCCAAAAGGTCTGTCGGCCAGGACGATTGGGTTTTTACCGGGTGCGCCAGCACTATTGTTCCAGAGACCGCCGGAGCCTTTGTCGGCGTCGATGTTCCATTTGCCGCCTTCTTTGGTGTAGTCCCAGATTTGCACCTGAGGATTGCCACGCAGGTAGATGCCGCTATCCGCTTTGGCGACAGTCTTGTAATCAATCAGGAACTCCATGTTGCCGTAGTCCTTGTCGGTGGTGAGGTAAACGCCGTGGCCGTCGTTGACCAGTTCGCCGTTTTCCACGGTCCAGTGTTGCTTGGCGTCTTTGAGATCGGCTTCACGCTTGGCTTTGCGTTCTTCATCGCTCATGGCCCACAGTTTGCGGGGATCAAAGTGACCCATGCCGTGCCATCCGCTGAGGTCTTTCCCATTGAAAAGGGCAGTGAAACCGGTGGGGGGGACGTTGAGTTCGCCCGCCTGGATTGCCTGGAAGCATCCCAGTCCGAGGGCGCATGCGCTTAATAAAACGGTTCGGATATTCATTGTTCGATCAATTGTCTGCTGTTTATTGCAATATTAGGAAAGTCGTATTGTCCAACATGGTGACAGAAAAGCGAGTTCAAAGTTATGGAAGCGCAAAGGCCAGTATGCTGTCCCCGTAACGCGTTCCCGGCTTTCCACCTCCGCCTGCGGCAATGACGATGAACTGTTTGCCATTGATCTCGTAAATGCTTGGTGTGGCGTATCCTCCTGCCGGCAAGGGGTGTTCCCACAGGATTTTTCCCGTGTATTTGTCGAATGCCCGGATTTTTTCATCCGGCGTAGCCGCGATGAAGATCAGGTTTCCGGCGGTCAGAACTGGGCCTCCAAAGTTTTTGGCTCCGGTGTTTCGGATGCCTTTCCTGACCAGTTCGGGATATTCCCCCAGTGGAACTTTCCACAGGATTTCACCACGACTCAAATCAATGGCATTCAGGGTGCCCCAAGGCGGGGAAATGGCTGGATACCCATCCTGGTCCACGAAGAACGGCGCAATTTGCGCGTAATGAGGGGATCGATCGGATTCCTCAGCGGTGGAGTCCGATGTGTTGCTTCCACCCCCGGAGGGTGTTGGAGGCTCTTCAAATAAATAAGCGATCAAGTCGTCCACCTGTTGTTGGTTCAATTGGGTGAATGCCGGCATGATGCCGTTCCCGGAGCGGATGAGGGTTTTTACTTCTTCCGGTGTTTTCGCAGGTTGCTCAAGCGATGGGTAAAGTGGGGGATTTCCTTTCTTTTCCAGCCCGTGACAAAAGACGCAAGAAGCATGATAAAGTTCGTAGCCTCTGCCATAAGGGGAATCGGACTGGGTGTTTTCTTCGTCCAGAGGCTTTAGCCGACTGATGGTGGGGGCTTCATTGGCATTGACGTAGAGCACATTGGTTTCCGGATCGAATGCTGCGCCACCCCATTCGACACCACCCAGGTGTCCCGGAGTGGTGACGGTTCCCTGAAGGGATGCCGGAGTATAGAGTGGTCCTGTTTTGTATTTACGAAATTCCTTCAAGAGATAATCAAAGGTTTCCGGAGTAATACGGCTCAGGTCGGCTTCGTAGGTGACCTGACGCACCAATGGTGGTGGCAACAACGGAAACGGCTGGGTCGGCCAAGCTTCTTCGCCGGGGACGTCCGAAGCAGCGACCGGCATTTCAACAACCGGAAACACGGGTTCGCCCGTCTGTCGATCCAGCACAAATGTCAGCCCCATCTTGGTCAATTGCACCGCCACATCCCGGGTGCGGTCCGGTTCTGTGATGGTTGCCAGCACGGGCGCCGGGGGATTGTCGTAGTCAAAGATATCATGATGGATGGTCTGGTAATGCCACTGACGTTCCCCGGTCAACGCATCCAGCGCCAGGACACAATTGGCGAAGAGGTTCTGACCTTTTCTGTTGCCTCCGTAGATGAAATCACCGGCAGCGGAACCGGTCGCGCAAAAGACCCATCCGCGTTCCTCGTCCAGTGAGAATCCGCCCCACGGGTTGGCGCCGCCATAGGTTTCACCTTCCTCCCAGTCCCATGTATCGTAACCCAATTCGCCTTCCCGGGGGACGGTGTGGAAGATCCATTTGAACTCCCCGGTCAACGCATCGTATCCGCGAATGTCTCCCGGAGTCGAAAGGTTGCCTTCTGGGACGCGTGATCCGACGATCAGCATATTCTGGTAGGTGATGCCCGGTGTGGTGGTTTCAATGGACATTTTCTCGGGAGGATATCCCAGGTTTTTGCGCAGATCGATGAATCCCTGTTCTCCAAATGTGCGAATCATATCGCCCGATCTGGCATCCAATGCGATGACCCTGTCTTTGACAAAGAGCAGGATGCGTTCATGATTGCCGCTTGCGTCTTCCCAATAGACCACACCACGATTTCGACCCCGAAACACTTTTCCATTGGCTGTGTGAGGAGCAGAATTGAATCGCCAGACCTGATCTCCCGTGGATGCATCCAGGGCAATCACATCCAGGGTGGGCGTGGTGAAGTATAGGAGTCCATCGACGATGATGGGGTTGCTGTACATGGACGGGCCGGATGGGTTCCCGTGAAGATATTCCCAGGCAAGTTTGAGCTGATGAACATTACCGGAATGCACCTGGTCCAGTTCGGAGTACTGGATGGCTTTCTTATCGCCTCTGTAAATGCCCCAGTCCTTGTTGTTATCCAGTCGATCCGTCCAGTCAGCTGCGGACAACGAACTCAAGAGCACGAGGAAGATGAGCAGAGTAGGGGGGAAGGGAAGGTGCATGGTGGCTTTCCAGATATTCAATGATGGCAGTTGCTACATTTCAGTTTGATCCAATCAAACAAAAGGGCAGCCATTGTAGCAACGGCTGCCCTTTTTACATAGCTTTAGAGGAAATAATTACTGATCTCCGCGCCGTTCGTGAGTGGCCTGGCGGAATTTCTCCAAGTCACGGTCGCCTGCCATGGTGCGTGTATCGAGTCCGGTGACTGCTGTTGCGGTGTTCTCCACCCAGCGCCAGTTTTCAACATGACCATCGGCAAAGGAGAGATTCCCCCCATTCCCGTGTCGACTGGCTGGTGCATTTTGCCAATGGCCGACATTTGGGCCGAATGGATCGCGGACAGCAAAAAATCCATCATCGATGCTATCCTTGTCTTCGTCGACAAACACAAATGCTCCGGATGGCCCAGGTGTCACGATGGACGATTCTTTGGTCCAGGTCTTGAGGTTCGGGTAAACCCAGTCTGCGTTACCATTCATACGTCCACTCATGGAAAAGCTTCGCACGCGAATCACATTGCGAGTTCCGGATTTGAAGGCAACATCAGACGGGCATCTGTAAATTTCCAATGAGGAGTTGTAGGCATATAGTGCACCTTCGGTAATGTCCAAACGGTTTGTCCAGCCCGGGGAAGATGAAACATTGCCACCGATCCACGAATCGCGGGTGCCCAAGTGGTTCAATATCAAATTGCCGTCGTTGTCGGTGGCATACATGATCCAGCAGAGCTGCATTTGCTTCAGATTGCTCAGGCAGGAGATGCCTTTTGCTTTTTGTTTTGCCTTGCTCAGTGCTGGTAACAGCATGCCGGCAAGAATGGCAATGATGGCGATGACCACCAGCAATTCAATCAATGTGAACGCTCCGATACGGCGCACGGAGTACTTTTGACAGGATTCATGAGTCCTCATAGGTTGATAAACTTTCGTTGGATTGGGGCTTTTCTAACGAAAATGCATTCCGGGGTCAATGAGTATTCGCTGGTGTTGTCAAAATCATGCGTGTTCGTAAGTGCGTCCGCACCTCGTAATGGTCCTTTTGAATACCTCACCGCGCTCGCGGACGCGCGGCAGCGCGTCCCTACCCACGCAGAGGCTAAGGCTTCCGGTAGCTCCGCTGCCGCGGGGTTTCGAGCACGGTCCTGATGTATCGCTGATGTCCCTACTGTGAATTAATTCCGCCCAACTTGAATCACACCTGTGGAAATCATGCGGCGCCCGGCTTGGTGGAGCGTGAACGTATGGATTTGCATCATCTTGCGATCGAGTTGCTGCGGATGAAAATGCGCTGATTAAAATTTGTGTGAAACTTGCATTCCGACTTATCGCTGGCATCGATTATGCTACTTGCTGAGTGCTTGGTGACTGACTTGTTGGACTGAATACTTCGATTGATATGAATATGCTTGGTTATTACTTGTTTTTTGCGTCGGTGATTGTTTTGGGGATCATTGGCTTTGAAATACGGCGAGTGGTGATGAAACGTCGAATGCAGGCCCAGCTTCTTGCTGAAGAAGCCTGCAAAGCGGCTGAGGCTCTTGAAATTCAGGAGGCCGAACCGGTGAATCTGGGATCTCCCGGGAAATATATCATGACCTGGCACCATATTTCGCCCGAAATTAAAAAGGGGCACGTGGTTCGTGTCTCGGGGCAGGTCGAACCAGATGTTTCCTATGAGATGGTATTGGATCCGAAGGAGAATTTAAGTCTTGAGATCGTCTCTTACTGGCATGGTTCATCGGACATCCGCTCGCAGGTGGGGGAGCCATGCCTGATCTGTCTGAATCAGGGGATGCATGCCGTCCTGCGGCAGGATGAAGATGGTTCTTCCCACCTCGTATGCGGTCCCAGCGGAACGTTCAAGCAGGACACTTTCTGGCAGGATCAAAGCGCGTTGTTGGTCATTGAAAACCACGTGCCCAAGCGCCAGGTCGGTGAATTGAGGGTTTATTACAAATTTGCGGAGCCTACGGTTTCATTTGTTGGATTGGCTCCTGCCGTATAAAGGGTGGGGAAAAGTTGGCGGCGGTGGTGTTTTGGTTGCTGGGTACCACCGCCGCCACTATTCAAATAAGGTGCGTGAACATGCCGTCCCGGAGCTTTGGTTCAAACCAAGTGCTCTTGGGCGGCATGATTCCGCCTTCGTCCGAGATACACATCAAATCCTCGATACGGGTCGGGTGCATGGAAAACGCGATGGCGTATTGCCCGCTGTCCACCATCTTGACGAGTTCACCCACTCCACGGATGCCTCCCACGAAACTGATCCGGTTGCTTTTGCGCGGATCTTCAATGGCGAGCAGGGGAGATAATACGTGGTTCTGTAAAAGTGAAACATCGAGCTGATCCACAGCCGATCCCTTTTGCGCGACTTCCTGACTGAAACGGAATCGATACCATTGGTTCCCCATGTAAACACCTAATTCATTCTTATTGGCGGGATCCACTGGTGTGTCGGATTCCTCCAGGTCACCCAACCCTTCCAGTGTGGACAGGATTTCTTCTGGGCGACGTCCGTTCAAATCTTTCACTGCCCGATTGTAGGCCAGGATCTGCATTTGATCGTGTGGAAAGACCACGGTAAGAAATCCTCCCGAATTGCCCGATCCCTGGCGGGATTCAAAAATTCGACCGGCCGCTGCACTCCGATGATGACCATCGGCGATGTATAAAGTTTCGATTTCTCCGAACAGCGATTCAATTTGCTCGATCACCGCGTCGCTGTCGATGGTCCAAGCTGTGTGGCGAACGCCGTCGGGTGCTGTGAAATCCACGCAGGGATCCTTGTCCGATTGCTCTTTGAAGATCTTATCCAGCTCAGGGCGGGACTTGTAAGTCAAAAAGACCGGGCCGGTCTGGGCGTTGAGGGATTCAATATGACGCACCCGGTCGTTCTCCTTGTCGGGCCGGGTGAATTCGTGCTTTTTGATCACTTCGTCCAGGTACTCCCGGCAACTTGCGGCAGCGACCAATCCGGTTTGACTGTGTTCGCCCATGATTTGGCGATAGAGGTAGAAGCAGGCTTTTTCATCCTGATAGAGAGCCCCCTGGCGCAACAGGTTTTGGAAATTCTCCGCACCTTTTGCGTAAACTGCGTCGGAATAAGGGTCTGTATCCTCCGGGAGATCGATTTCAGGTTTGCTCACATGGAAGAAACTAAGAGGGGATCCTTGAGCTGCTTCACGTGCTTCGGCTGATGAAAGCACGTCATAGGGGAGTTCGCAGAGTTCGGCCGCCTGTTCCTTCTTGGGGCGGACTGCTTTGAATGGATTTAATGTCGCCATAATGCGGAAGCACCTAAGCAAACCAACCCAGATCAGGTCAATGGTGGACTGGAAAAAATCTGTGACGATTGTGTTTCGAGGAGACAGATTTGGCTGCGAAATCAAAATAGAAAATAAAAAGCTTGCCAAATCTGGGTAAATTCAATTAATTGCCGGAAAAATTAGATTATGGCCATTTGCATGGAATCGTAAGCGGATATTTTAAACGACAGTTTATGCGTTTCTTCTTTGTTAAAACCCTAACCTTGCCCCTCTCTTGAGTTTCCCAAAACCCTTCAGAAATCGGGGGCGTTACCAACCCAAAACGCGTATCAATGAGCGCATTCGCGCCAGAGAAGTACGCGTGGTCGACGCCGATGGAAAACAATTGGGCGTTCTTGCCAAGCAGGACGCCATTAACCTGGCCAAACAACGAGGGGTCGACCTCGTGGAAGTGGCCGCTACCGCCAGGCCCCCCGTCTGTCGATTGGTCGATTTCGGCAAATACCGTTACGAGCAATCCAAAAAAGAAAAGGAGACCAAAAAGCATCAGCATTCCAACAAGGTGAAGGAGGTCCAGCTTTCGATGAACATCGATCCGCATGACCTGAAGTTCAAGTTGGACCATACGGTGGATTTCCTGTGTGATGATTTTAAAGTGAAGATTACCTTGAGGTTTCGTGGGCGTGAAAATGCACATAAGGAAATTGGAGTCGACCTGGTGAAGCGATTCATCAGCGATCTCAGCCGGTGGGGATCACCGGATTTTCCACCCAAAGTAGTGGGACGAGGGCTCAATTGCATGGTCTCACCCCTCCCCAAAGTCAAGCGCGCGCCGAATCCCAGAGCTGCCGAGAAAGCGACTCATGCCGAAGCGGCTGAAACAAATCCATCCGCCCCCAACAAACCCGAGCGTGTCGCCACCCACGCGGCGGAGGAGGCTGCGCCTGAAGGCTTTGAATCCAGTCCTTTCGCTGGGATCGAGTTGGAGTCTGCAACAGGCGAAGCCTGATTCAGAACAGTAGCCCCCGGTAGAAGGGCCCCGCTGCCGCGGGGCCGCGAGCGCGTTGGGGGTGTGGGGATGTTTGTGGCGTGGTCGGACGCTGTGGCGGACGTGCGGTCCCGATACTATCGGGATCCCTACCTGTCCAGAGGCTAAGGCCTCCGGTTGGGTTCCGCTGCTTGGGGCGCCGCATCCCGTCACCGGCTCTATGCCGCTGATCCTCCCGGGCTTTAATCATCATTCGCAAATTGAAGCAACCATCGCCGTGCTTGATCTCGCAGGGGCAATTCGCAAAGGGTCCACCTGGCGCTGTGGTTCTTGAATGGGAGCGAGTGGAAGCTCAGGTTTCCTTTAAATCCGGTGGCTTCGATCATGGATTGAATGGGGCGAGTCGACCTTTCATGACTGATCCATTGGGGGCGTTTTCCCAGTCGCTGCAGTCTTGTAGGCCAATCGGGTTCATCGGCTGCCGGATGTCTGAATTCGCCCTCATAATGGCTGTGGCAAATCATGCCGCACCAAAGCGCTGCAATATGATCATCATGAAGCCCAATATAGTTGCAGGCAATGGCCCCCCGTGAGAATCCTGCCAACAAGACCCTTTTGGGATCACCATGATACTTGGCGCAAACTTCCCGAACGGTTTCCATGCAATACCGTTTGGTGCTACTGACATCTCCCCACCATTTGATGGCGTGCCGGCCTGTTGCATCCACAAAAGGCATGGATATCCAGATGAAGCCGCTGCCACCCGATAATCCAAATCCCATCATGCAGCCTTCCAACGTGCCGTCGCTGACATCGCCCAGCGCATTGGAATAACCACCATTTCCGGGGTATTCCACAATGACAGGCCATGCGGTGCTTGGATCCCAATCTTCAGGTAGATAAAGAGCATGATAAACCGCAGTTTCCTCCCAACCAGAGGTGGTTTCTCTGATTCTATTACCCGGCGCTGGTTCACCGGTTGTGACCTGTGGAACTTCCAGGATGGTGGGAATCTGGTTCAGGTTGCTTTGTGCGTGCAGGTTTCCCTTGAGGATGGTGCCAGTCCAGCACTGGAGCAATGCCGCTAAAAGGATGAAGAAATCATGCCGTTGGGATCTAGCGAGAATTCGGTTCATAAGTGGGGTTCGAAAGTCGGAACATACGTCCTTTAGCAGGGGAAGTGCAACACAAACGACCCGGCTCCAAGAGGCAATTAATACATTGATTCTCTATATTGGAGGGGCAAGCTCCCGCTTGAACCCAAACTTCTTCCTCGAACACGTTCCTGAGCAAAAGAAATGGAACGTGGGGAGTCTGTGGTTCACCTAAGGGCTGTGATGTTTCCATTGCAGCGTGAAAAGGGGGGCAGAGCTTTGAGGATTGAAGTGGGGGGACGACGAAGCCTCCCCCTTCGGTAACGGGTTTCCATTTTCTGATCTGCACTCCATTTTGCCGATGCGCCAAGAAACTCCTTGCGACGAAAGCGGACTGTGGTCAAAGTCCCTTACTGCACTTATTCAATGGCTAGAAAACTATGAGAGGTCATATTCGCAACTTTTTGTCACTGAGCTTGCTGGTTGTCGCAAGTTTCGCTCAACCGGTTCAGGGAGCTTCCTGGATCTGGCACGCGTCGGATGAGAATCAGGATTCCGTCACCGAACCCCGGTTTTTCCGTTATACCTTTACCTTGCCCGGAGGTTGGGAAAGCGCCTCCTTTGAGCTGTCCATCGACAATGATGGTTCCGCTTATTTGAACGGCGAACGAATCGCCAGTTCCAGAAACTGGCAGCGTCCGGCTTTTGCTGATGTGACCACCCGTTTGAAACAGGGACGCAACGTGCTGGCCATTCGGGCCATGAACCGGGGTGGTTCGGCCGGGGTGATGGCGCGCTTGAATGTCCAACGCCCGAACGGTCCCAATCCAAATATATCCACCGATGGATGGTGGCTGTCGGCAAGCGAAGCACAGGAAGATTGGATGAACCCTGAATTCGACGATTCCGGTTGGGCGCGCGTTTCCATTGAAGCACAGCTTGGCGATCAGCCCTGGGGGAACGTCTTCACGGGGCAGGAAGCCACCGCAGCCGAATCCATTCAGGTTCCCGAAGGATTCAAGGTCGAGCGCGTGTTGTCTTCCGGTAGGGGACAGGGGTCCTGGATCGCGATGACGTTTGATGATCAGGGCAGGGCGATCATTTCACCTCAATCGGATGAAGATCCGTTGCTTCGGATCTCTCAGGTGGATTCCAATGCCCCCGTTGTAGAGACCTTTGAAAACACCAAGGTCCGACATGCCATGGGGCTGCTTTACGCGCACGACAGCCTTTACATCAATGGGCACGGCCCGAACGGGACCGGACTTTATCGCTGGATCGATCGCAACAAGGATGATCAGTGGACGGATGACGAAACGGTCTTCCTCAAATCCATACGAGGAGAAGGCGAACATGGGTATCACGGATTGCGCCTGGGGCCAGACGGGATGATTTACATGATGAACGGCAACCACACCCGTGTTCCCGAAGGGGTGGCGGATCACTCCCCGCACCGGAATTATGCGGAGGATCATTTACTGCCTCGACAATGGGATGCCAACGGTCACGCCACTGGCGTGATGGCTCCCGGTGGGTACATCGTACGAACGGATCCCGAAGGAAAAAATTGGGAGTTGTTATTGGCTGGTTATCGCAATTCCTATGATTTCGATTTCAACGCGGACGGTGAGATTTTTACCTACGACAGCGATATGGAATGGGATTGGGGCACTCCCTGGTATCGTCCTACCCGTGTGATTCATTCTGTGATAGGTGGGGAATATGGTTGGCGTTCGGGCACGAGCAAGTGGCCGGATTATTTTGAAGACAGTCTTCCCGCTCTGATTGATGTCGGGATCGGTTCCCCCACGGGAGTCTGCTTTGGATACGGAACCCGGTTCCCTGAGCGCTACCAAAAAGCATTGTATGTCATGGATTGGTCCTATGGCCGCATTTTTGCCATTCACATGATGCCGAACGGCGCTGGTTACTTTGCTTCCAAGGAAACTTTCGTTGCCGGGCGACCTCTCAATGTATCAGATATGGAAGTGGGGCCTGATGGTGCGCTTTACTTTGTGATCGGTGGTCGTGGAACTCAGTCCGGACTTTACCGCGTCACCTACAATGGCGAGGAAAGTACTGAATTGGCGGACTACCATGATCGCAAAGAATCGGATGCCCGGTTATTGAGGCATCGGCTGGAATCGTATCACGGAAAAACGCATCCGCAGGCGGTCTCGTTTGCCTGGCCGCATCTGCGCAGCAAGGATCGGTTCATCCGCTACGCAGCACGCATCGCCATTGAAAGTCAACCCATCACCGAATGGAGCGATCGTTTGTTGGATGAATACAGTGTGCAGGGGAGTTTGACGGGATTACTGGCGCTGGCACGAACCGGCAACAGTGCCTGGCAAGATGCCTTGTTGGATAAGTTGCAGGAAGTGAGTGGTCCGAATTTGACAGAAGAACAGCAGTTGCAGGCGGCACGAATCCTTCAGTTATGCTTTATTCGTATGGGCAAACCTTCCGCCAACACATCTCAACTCGTTGCCGGTGCCATTGACCAGCTCTACCCATCACCGAGTGAAAAAGTGAACAAGGAATTGTGTCGCATTGCTGTTTACTTCAATGTGCCCGGTGTGATTGATGAAACCTTGGCCCTGGTGGACCAGTCGAAGTATTTCGAAGATCAATTGCATTACATCTTCTGCCTGCGCAACGTGTCAACTGGTTGGTCACTGGATCAGCGTCGACGCTATTTCAGTTGGTTTAACACCGATCTGAACAGTATCCAGCATCCTCCACGCAAACTGAGTTGGTTCCTGGAAGCAGGGCGTCAGTTCTCTTTTGGTGCGAGTTTTAATAAATTCATGATCAATATCAAAAAGGATGCCCTGCAGCATTTGACCGATGCCGAAAAGAACTCGTTGAAAGACATTCTTGAAGGTGGGCTCCGGGTGAATCGGGATGTGCCGCCGAATCCCATCCTGACTCGTGGTGAATTTACGGAATGGGGCATGGATGACATCGAATCTGAACTCGATAAAGTAGGCTCTGGGCGGGATTTTGAACAGGGGCGTTTGGCTTACGAAGCGGCTCAATGCAGCGCCTGCCACCGTTTTGGTGATGAAGGTGGATCGGTCGGACCGGAACTGACGGCGATCAGCAGTCGTTTTTCCAGATTGGATATACTCGATTCCATCATGCATCCATCCAAAGTTCTTTCCGAACAATACGTTTACGAGAAGGTTCAAACCAAGAATGGAGAGCAATATATAGGTCGATTGGTAGGTGAAACTGATACTGCGTTGAATTTGCAGGAAAATCCATACGACTCCAGCACAACGACCATTCAGAAATCCAATATCACTTCACGGGAACCATCCGGTTTGTCCCCCATGCCGGAAGGTTTGTTGCAAGTATTGAAAAAAGAGGAAATATTGGACTTGCTCGCTTTCTTGGAATCCGGTGGCGATCGGACAAAGCCACAATTTAGTAAAAAACCATGAGTCAGATGAAAAACGTCTTTGAAGCCAACTTCAATGACCACAGAATTCAGTTGAGGGTGATCATGATGGGGGCCATTGCGGCCCTAATCCTGGTCGCGTTGTTCACCATGTTTTACACCGTGCAAGCCGAGTCCCAGGGCGTCGTGCTTCGCTTTGGCAAGTACATCAAGACGGTTGATCCGGGGTTGAGGGTCAAGATGCCGTTTGGCATTGATTCGGTGGAGATTGTTCCAGTCAGACGCCAATTGAAGCAGGAATTCGGGTTTGGAACCGCCGGTGCAACGAACCCCAGACAATATTCTTCTTCGAGAAGCTGGGAGAATGAAAAGAACATGGTTACCGGAGACTTGAATGCGGCAACGGTCGAATGGATTGTTCAGTATCGCATCAACGATCCCAGGCAGTATCTTTTCCAGGTGAGAGATCCCGGTGATACCTTGAGAGCTGTCTCCGAATCCGTCATGCGTGAGGTGGTCGGAGACCGGACAGTGGATGAAGTCATCACGGTTGGTCGTCAGGAAATCGAAGTGTTCGTTCTGCAACGGTTGCAGGAGCTGGTGAACAAATACGAAATGGGATTGAGCATTGATCAAGTTCAACTGAAAGACGTCAATCCGCCGGATCCCGTTCGTGCTTCATTCAACGAAGTCAACCAAGCCCAGCAGGAGCGAGTGCAACTCGTGAACGAGGCCAATCGGGAATACAATAAGGTGGTGCCGCTGGCGCGAGGAACAGCGGATCAAAAGATCAAGGCAGCCGAAGGTTACGCCTTGAAACGAATCAACGAAGCAGAAGGGGACGCCACCCGTTTCAATGCCATGTTTCTGGAATATGCCAAAGCGCCGGAAGTCACGCGTATGCGCATGTATCTTGAAACCATGAAGAGTGTGGTGCCGAAAATGGGCAAGAAAATCATTATGGACGCGAATGCCAATCAGGTGCTGCCGCTGTTGCAGCTGGACGGAAATAACTAATCAGGAAATATCATTATGCAATCAGCCAAAGTTACATTCTTTGCAATACTCGTGTTCGTCGGCGCATTTCTTGTTTTCAATGCCGCTTATACCATTCACGAAACGGAACAGGCCATCATCACGCAGTTCGGTAAACCCATCGGGGAACCCGTCACATCAGCCGGTTTTCATTTTAAAATCCCATTTATCCAGAATGTGAATCAACTCGAAAAACGCATTCTCGCCTGGGATGGACAGTCCAACGAAATGCCCACTAAGGATAAGACCTACATTGTGGTGGATACCTTCGGTCGGTGGCGGATTAAGGATCCTAAACAGTTTTTCCTTCGTTTGAGAGATGAACGCAGTGCTCAGTCTCGTCTGGACGACATCCTTGGGAGTGAAACGCGAAATGCGATTGCCAAGCATGAATTGATTGAAATTGTGCGCACCACAAAGGATCGCGAACCGGTCGTGGACGAAGTGCTCTCCGATGCCCCCGGGAACGTTGGACAGCTGTATCCGATCACCAAGGGAAGAGCCTTGATTGAGGAGGAAATATATCGGAAGGCCGCTGAAAAATTGAAGGATTTCGGTATCGAATTGCTGGATATTCGCTTTAAACGAATCAACTACAATGAGACCGTGCGCCAGCGTATATACGAGCGAATGATCAGCGAACGTCAACAGATCGCTGAACGTTTTCGTTCCGAAGGCGCCGGTGAGGCGGCTCGCATTCTCGGGAACAAAGAACGTGATCTACAGCAGATTGAATCTGAAGCTTACAAGCAGATCCAGGAAATTCAGGGTGCCGCGGATGCCAAAGCTACCGAGATTTACGCCAGCGCCTACAATCAATCCAAAGAATCAGTGGGGTTTTATGAATTGCTGAAGACGCTTGAGACCTACGAAACGGTGATCGAAGGTGAAACAACCATGATCCTTTCGACCGACAGTGATTTGTATCGGTTCATGAAGAACAGCAACGCCAGTTTGGAATAGGATCAAGTAAGGCGATCTTTCTTGCGGTCAAAAAGCTTCTGTAACTCCCGGGCTACAGGGCCGGTTTGTCCGTGTCCGACTTGAATGCTATCGAGTGAAACGACCGGCCATATTTCCACCGTAGTTCCGGTGAGAAAAATTTCCGTAGCTTTTTTTAAATCGGAAATCGTGAAGGCATCCTCCGAATACAGAATGCCTGCTTCTTTGGCCTGTTCGATCACGACACGGCGGTTGATGCCGTTGAGGATCCATTGGTTTGCGGGGTGGGTGCGCAGTACGCCGTCCACCACCGCAAACACATTCGTGTGGGAACCCTCGGTGACGACTCCTT
>Ga0255764_10001454_pt1 | contig 20064 bp, 20 predicted proteins | sample 071ome_30_FD_179964 | JGI IMG/M metagenome (GOLD analysis project Ga0255764, IMG submission 179964) | Coastal salt marsh microbial communities from the Groves Creek Marsh, Skidaway Island, Georgia - 071406AT metaG (version 2) | ecosystem: Environmental > Aquatic > Marine > Intertidal zone >... | reverse complement strand
TCGCTGGCAGCGTTGATCCCGCAGGTGACGTCATCGTGGCCGACCGCATCGTGACGCCTCGTCGGGAGGCGATGCGCGCCCTTGGCGCCCTGGTCGAGCGGGTCATTGCGGCCGCCCCGGTGGAGCAGCGGCCAACGGTCGGCGCCGTCACAGCGCCAGGGCCAGTCGACGCGGCACCAGGAGAGTTCCGTCCCCTCGGTCTGCGCCGTTGGTGGCACGAGCCGGTGCGTCGGGTCGTCACATCAGCAAGTGGGCTCGATATCGCGTTGGAGTCAATTGGGCGGGGGTTTGCACTCGCTGCACACGACGCCGCGGTCGCCGATCGTGCGGCATCGGCTCCGGAGGAGCCAAATGAATCGGGTGCCGACGATCAGACGCCCTCGGCGGGCGCGGCGGTGCCCGGTGGGGTTCTCGGGTTGTATCTCGGCGATCAGGTCGACGGGGGAGTGGTCGTCGCCGGTGAGCTCGTCAACGGCGTGAACCGCCAAGCCGGACGTGTGGGCCACCTGTGTGTCGACCCAGATGGCCTGCAGTGCGTGTGTGGTGCGGTCGGTTGTCTCGAGTCGTATGCATCGATCCGCGGGGTTGAAGATCAAACCGATCGTTCGATCACGGTCACACCACCAGCCTTTGCGGAACGAGCGGGCACGATGGTGGGGCGGGCGTGCGCTGGACTGCTCGCCACCTTCGACCAACATCAAGTGGTCATTGGCGGGCCGCTGGTCCGCATATTGGGCGAACCGTTCCTCGCCGGCCTGCGGTCCGAATTCGAGCGCCGCTGTCGACTGCCCCATCTCACACAGGCGCGGGTGCGCATCGCCACCTTGTCGGTGCTTGCACCCGCAGGGGCAGTCGCGCACCGCATGCTCGCTCACACCGTCGACGAGGCCTGACGGAGGGCTGGTCAGGCCCGCCTGCTGCTCGGCTACGATCGGCGCATGCGACCACAGTACGACGTCGATGCCGAGGCCTACCGCGAGAAGGTGCGCGCCTTCCTCGGCGAGAAACTCCCCGCCGGCTTCACTGGCATTGGATCCCTTGAAGGAGACGCGCTCGTCGAATTCACGACCGAGTGGCGCACCACATTGTACGAGGCGGGCTATCTGGCACCGGGGTGGCCAGAGGAATATGGCGGCGCCGGCCTCTCGGCGCTCGAGCAGGTGATCCTGGCTGAGGAGTTCGCCCGAGCGGGTGTGCCCACTGGTGGACCAAATGACGTCTTCGGCATCCAGATGCTCGGCAACACCTTGTTGATTATGGGCACCGAGGAGCAAAAGAAGTACTACCTGCCAAGGATCTTGTCGGGCGAGGACACCTGGTGTCAGGGCTATAGCGAACCCAACGCAGGCTCCGACCTCGGCAACGTTGGTCTGCGCGGTGTGCGCGACGGCGACCAGTGGATTCTGAACGGCCAGAAGATCTGGACCTCAGCCGGTCACCTCGCCGATCACATCTTCACACTGGCACGCACCGACCCAGACGCCCCAAAACACAAGGGCATTTCATTCTTGCTTGTCGACATGCGTCAACCCGGGATCGAAGTGCGGCCAATCCGGATGATCAACGGCGACAGCGAGTTCAACGAGGTCTTCTACACCGACGCCACAGCGCCGGTGGACAATGTCGTCGGTGGTGTGAACAACGGATGGGCCGTTGCGATGACCCTGTTGGGTTTCGAACGCGGCGAGGCTGCAGCGACGTTGCCCATTCGTTTCCAAGCCGAAATCGATCGGTTGTTCATGCTGGCAGCCGAGCGTGGCCTGACCTCGGACCCGGTCATGCGTCAAAAGCTCGCCTGGGCGTACTCGAAGGTGCAGATCATGCGTTACAGCGGGATGCGGGTGCTCACGAACTTCTTGCGCGGGCATCACCCCGGTCCCGACGGTGCCATCTCCAAGCTGTACTGGAGCGAGTACCACCGCACGGTCACCGAGCTCGCAACGCACATCTTGGGCGCGGAAGCAATGGTGCCCACCGGTCGCATGCCGTCGTCGTCGTTCCAGACCGATGATGCGGGCGCTCCGAACAGTTCAGCGTCGTGGGTGGGCACGTTCCTCAGCTCTCGCGCCGGCACCATTTACGCCGGATCCTCGCAGATCCAGCGCAATATCATCGGCGAGATGGTGTTGGGCCTTCCCAAGGAACCCCGCCCAGCGTGACGCTCCGCGCGCTGGCCGCGGTGGGCGCAGTGATCGTGCGCCCGATGCTGTGGCCGGTGGCGTTGCGACAATCGTGGCGGCTGGTACTGCCCGCGTTGCGACCGACGCCGCGGGGTGCGGCGGCGCGCGAGTATCTCCGCTTCCGGTTGACCACTCAGTACGGCACATCGGGTCGCTCACTGCAGAGCCGCGATGTGGTGAACTATCTGCAGTGGTGTCGAGCAATGAGATCGATAGGGGCGAGGCCCCACCAGTGATCGGCATCTGAGATGCGTGGCGTGCTGGTGCTCAATGCGAGTTTTGAGCCGCTCAGCGTCGTGTCAGCACGTCGTGCCACCTGTCTTGTCGTCGCCGAGAAAGCCGATGTTGTGGAGGCAGACGACGGATGCTTCCGCTCGCCGTCAATCACCGTGCCGGTGCCTCTCGTTGTCCGGCTGCGATACATGGTGCGCGCGCCACGGCGAACGCGTGCGGCTCTGTCGCGACGTGCGGTATTCGCCCGCGACGATCATCGCTGCCAATACTGCGGTCAGATGGCTGATTCCATCGATCATGTGATGCCACGATCGCGCGGTGGCGGACACGAGTGGACCAACCTCGCTGCTGCCTGTCGGCGCTGCAACCTCACAAAGCGTGACCGCACACCAGAAGAGGCAGGTATGCGGCTGTTGCGGCCGTGCGCGCCGCCGCGGACGCCATCGTGGGTGATGGTGGGGGCCTCGCGTATGCCCGAGGCATGGAAGCCGTATCTTCCCGCCGCAAGCTGAGCCAGACATCAATGAATGTGACGATTGACGAATGGCGCGCGCCCGCGGCCGAATTGCATCAGCGCCGAGAGGCTGCGGCCGACGTAGAGGTCGTCGTCATGGTGCCCGAGCGGCCAGCGATGGTCTTTGGTTCGGCACAGCGTGGGGCTGCCACGACGACGCCGCACGGGTGGCCAGAGGGCATCGACCGAGTCGTGCGGTCCTCGGGCGGTGGCGCGGTCTTGGTCCACCCTGCGCATTCGGTGTGGATCGATCTGTTCGTTTCTCGCCACGTCGCCGCCATGCCCGATGACGTGGTGAGGTCGATGCTGGCAGCAGGTCGGTGGTGGGCCGACGCCGTTGCCTCATGTGGGGTGTCGGGGGCGTGGGTCTACGACGGGGCGATGTTGCACGGTGCGACGCCTGAGGTGTGTTTCTCGGGTCGTGGGCCCGGTGAGGTGATGGTGGGCGAGAACAAACTGGTGGGTCTGTCACAGCGTCGCACGCGTCGTTCGGTTCGTATCCAGGGGCAGTTCCACGTGGCGGATCCCACCGACATCACTCACGACATTCTCGGACTTGATCGTCCCGGTGATGATGAACGCCCGGCCCTGTGGCCAGATGCGGGAGTCGATGCTGTTGCGCTGGGGCGCAGGGTGGCTGTGGCGCTTGGCGCGATGATCAGTTCCTGAGCGCGGCTGGTTGGCAGTGCGCCGCGCCCGACGGTGATTTGTCGGGCGCCGATGACCGGGCTCATGGATAGTTGTGGCGCCCGCGTGCCTGCCTGTACCCGGTCAAAGTAGCTGTGGTGGAGCGGTGCGCGAGTTCCCGTCGTGTGCTCTGACGGCGTCGTCTGCGCGGTAGTCATCGCCGTGCGCGCCGTCGCAAGATGGAGAGAGATGGGGGAAATAGGGGGAGAATGGTTGACATTGGTGGACCTGGGCGGCGATACTTAGTCCGCTATCGGAACCCGCGACCGGTGGCCGTTGAGGCGGAGCGGTGCAACAGGAAGGGGAGATCGTGTTCGTCGGGGTCTACGAACGCAGCGTCGACGACAACGGTCGACTTGCCCTTCCCGCGCCCTTCCGCGGTGAACTGGGCGACCGCTGCTACGCGACCCTCGACCCGCAGGGATGCGTCACGGTGCGCACATCCGCCACCTTCGAGTCTGAAGCAGCCGAGATGATCGATGCGGTCAAGGACGGCCGCGCCTCATCGGCACAGCGACGGAACCTGGCCACCAGCACCATCGCTGTCTCGGTCGACAAACAGGGCCGCATCACCCTCGAGGACAAAGCCCGCCGTCACGCCGGTCTCGACAACGGCACTCAAGTGATGATCGTTGGGAACCTCACCACGCTGGAACTGTGGCGCCCCAGCCGTTACCGCACGATTGAAGCCGAGGACGAGCTGGCGAGTGGTCCACGCGTCTGGGATGACCACGACGGCGGCGAGCGATGACGGCCACGGCGTTCGATCATGATCCTGTGATGTGCGATGAAATCGTCGCCGCGTTCGCCACCGTCCCCGCCGGGGTCATTATCGATGCGACTCTCGGCGGTGGCGGCCACAGCGAAGCGTTGCTGCAATCGCGTCCAGATGTTGATGTGATCGGCCTCGACCGTGACCCGGCAGCCATCGAAGCCGCGTCGCAGCGCTTGGCCAGATTCGGTGACCGATTCAGTTGCGACCGCGTGAGTTTCGACATGCTCGGTGATGTTCTGGACCGCCGTGGTATCCGCACCGTCAGTGCCGTGTTGTTTGACCTCGGCGTGTCCTCGCATCAACTCGATACAGCAGCCCGTGGCTTTTCGTACCGTGCCGCCGGTCCCATCGACATGCGCATGGATCCAGATAGTGCCCGCAGCGCGGCTGACCTGATCGATCACGCCGATGTCGACGAACTCACTGCGATTCTGCGGCGTAACGCCGACGAACGCTTCGCTCGACGGATCGCTCAAGTAATCGTGGCCGCCCGGCCAATCGCCGACACCGCCGAACTGGCCAGCATCATCGCGGCCGCTATTCCGGCTCCGGCTCGCCGCACCGGCGGGCATCCCGCAACCCGCACATTCCAGGCCCTGCGCATCGAGGTGAACGGCGAACTCGAACAACTTCCCATCGCTCTGGATGCTGCGATCACCCGGCTCGCTCCATCTGGCCGGCTCGCAGTGCTGTCGTACCACTCCGGCGAAGACCGCATCGTCGCCTCGGTCATGCGCGACGGCACCGACCCGTGCACCTGCCCCACCGGCTATCCCTGCGTGTGTGGGGCCACTCCCACGCTGGCTCGGGTGCGCGATGTTCCCAAACGGCCCGGCGCCGCCGAATGTGGTTCGAACCCGCGGGCATCATCGGCGCGTCTTCGCGTTGTCGAGCGCACCGCTGCAACCAACGGCCAGATGGATGAGGGGGTGAGCGGTGGCACTTGCCCTGCGTGACCTCGCCCCTCGTCGTCGCTCCTCCTCACCACCGACCCTCGTCGTGCTGCAGGGGCGCCGCCGGCGCATTACTCGTATGTCGGTCACCGTGGTCGGTGTCATCATCGTCGGTCTGGCGGTGCTTGGCGTGTTGCACACCCAGATCGCCGAGCGTCAGTGGCAAATTGATCAACTCGAACGGTCGATCTCCACCGCTCACGAGGACTTCGACACCTTGCGCGCGCTGCGCGCCGAGTTGCGCTCTCCCGAACGGCTCAACACCGCAGCACGAGCGCTCGGCATGCGACCAGCGACAGCGTCGAACTTCATCCCCATCGACCCACAGGTCCTCGCAACAACCATTGCCCAAACAGCAATGTCGCCCGAGCGCAGTGCCGAACCAGAACAGTTGGCCCCCATCGACCAGTTCCGACTCGTGAAGGTCATTGAGGGGCGGCGCCCATGATCATGAACGGATCCTGCCGATGAGTCGCCGCCCAGATCACACCCGTCGCGACGCGCGCCGCGCGAACACCCCACGCCGGGTGCACGGCACAGGCCACTCCGCCCAACGCAACGCATCTGCGATACGGCGATCACGGGGGCCTCGCCGGCCTGACGCATCGCGTGTCTCGCCGCAGCGGCGGCTTCGCAGCGTTCGTCGAGAGAGCGCCACATCACGTTTCGCTATCGCCGATCACCGGCGTCGGCTGCGCGTCATGATCGGTGTGATCATCGGCCTCCTGACGCTGCTCGGCATTCGCGTGGTCGACATCCAAACCGGTGACGGTGATCAGTACCGGGTTGCGGCTGCAGACCAATGGACGCGATCGGCCGTGATCCCCGCCGACCGCGGGACGATCTTCGATCGCAACGGGGAAGAATTGGCCGTGTCGATTCCGTCGGCCACGGTGTCGATCAACCCCAAGCTCATCGAGGACCCTGCAGCAACATTGTCGGTCCTAACGTCGGTGCTTGGGCTCGACGTTGATGAACAGCAACGCCTCTTCGCCGAGATGGAAACCAAAGATCGCGGATTCGTGTACGTGCGCCGGCAGGTTGATGCCGCGGTCGGTGCGCAACTCGCGGAACTTCGGCTGAGCGGCGTGAATATCGATGATGAATCGCGCCGCGTCCTGCCCGGTGGCGATACCGGCCGCTCGGTCATCGGGCTCACCGACATCGACGGTGTAGGGATCGCCGGGCTCGAGCTGGGGTATGACCAACTCCTCACCGGCGCATCTGGTTCGATGACCCGAGAGGTGGCACCGGGTGGACGCTCAATCCCCGGCACCGAGACCGTGACCGCGGATGCATCGCCGGGCAATGACTTGGTGCTGACCCTTGACCGGTCAGTGCAGTTCGCCTGTGAAGACGCCCTCGTCACTCAGGTGAGCGCCATCGGGGCGAAGGCCGGCACCTGCATCGTGATGGAGGCCAACACCGGCGATTTGTTCGCCATGGCGTCGGTGAAACGCAATGCGACATCCGGAGAGGTGGAGATCACCTCTGGCAATCACGCCGCGGTCGACGTCTACGAACCAGGGTCGGTGGCCAAGGTCATCACCGTGGCTGCTGGTCTCGATAGTGGGGTTGTGGGCCCCGACACCACATTCGTCGTGCCGTGGCGCCGCGAATACGGCGAGGACATGCTGGAGGATTCTCATCAGCACCCCGACGAGGAAATGACGGTGCGCCAGATCCTCGTCGAATCGTCGAATATCGGCACGATCGACATCCAGACGGCCACGGGTCGTCCTCGTCACTGGGAGTACATGCGGCTGTTCGGCCTCGGCGAGACAAGTGCGCTGGATTTCCCGGGCGAGTCCGCTGGCATCTTGAAACACTGGAGTGACCTGCAGGGCTCAGAACAGGTCACCGTGAGCTATGGCCAAGGTATGGCGTCGACGCCGGTGCAATTGGTTAGCGCGGTCAACGTCATCGCGAACGACGGTTTGTATGTGGCCCCACGTCTGGTGCGCGGAGTGGTCGACACGGTCGGTGCAGTGACCGCCACCGAACCATCTGCCACACACCGCGTTGTGAGCCCACTCAGCGCGGAAGTCATGCGCGACATCATGGTGGACGTGGTCTGCGCCGGGACCGCGACCCGTGCCCAGGTGTCGTCGTTCAACGTCGCCGGCAAGACCGGCACTGGTCTGAAGGCGCAGGAGAACGGCACCTATGAAGACGAGTTCGGTCAGCGGTCGTACTACGCGAGCTTTGTCGGGTTCTTCCCAGCCGAAGACCCCCAGTTCACCGTCTTGATCAGTATCGATGAGCCACCGGCGGGCACGATCAACCGTTTTGGTGGCACCGCTGCAGCACCGGTGTTCGCCCGACTGGTTCCCACGATCGCCCACGAGGTCGGCATCCAGCCACCGGACACGCCACCCGCGTGTGGGGTGGGTTCATGACGCCGTCGGTGGGAATCCGCGTCGACGCGATCGTCGAGCGCCTCGTTACCCAAGGAATCGATGCCCATGTGCATGGCGATGGGGGAGTGGTCGTTGCCGACATGTCGCATAGTGCCGACAATGTGCCCCCCGCTGCCTTGCACGCCTGCATTGTCGGCCGCCGTTTCGATGGACACGATTTCGCTGCGCAGGCCATCGCGGCAGGGGCCGCGGCGCTGCTCGTCGAACGGCTCCTCGACGGCATCGACCGTCCGCAGGTCGTGGTGCCCGATGTTCGTGCCGCCATCGGCCCGACGGCCTCGATGGTGTTTGATGATCCATCGGCACACCTCAACGTCATCGGGATCACCGGCACCAACGGCAAGACCACAATCGCGGCGATGGTCGACGCCATCATGACCAGCGCAGGTCGGACCTGCATGGTGATGGGAACCCTGAGCGGCGGGCATACGACCCCCGAAGCACCCGAGTTGCATCGCCGTCTTGCAGCTGGTCGTGCCGACGGCGTCGACACGGTCATCATGGAGGTGTCGTCTCATGCCCTGGTGGAGGGACGAGTCCGCGGAGTGGACTTCGACGTCGTCGCATTCACCAACCTCGGGCGCGATCACCTCGACCTGCACGGGACGCAGGAGGAGTACTTTCGCGCGAAGAGCTTGCTCTTCACCGATTATGGCGCTCCACACGCCGTGATCTGCGTGGATGATCGACACGGGCGCCTGCTTGCCGACACTCTGGCCGACCGGGCTGAGGTGGAAGTTCTCACCGTTGACGCCGCGACAATGCCGGTGCGATCCATTGGACCCGACATCGTCACGATGTGTATCGACGGGGTCTCAGTCGCTGTGAGCCCTACCGGGTATCACAACGCAGCAAATGCTCGAGTTGCGGTGGGTATCGCGCGCTGTATGGGAATCGACACGGCCTCCGCCGCACGTGGCCTCGCAACGATGGGCACGGTCGCCGGGCGCATGGAGCGCATCGATGGGCCCTCCGATGACCTGGCTGTGGTCGTCGACTACGCCCATACCCCTGACGCATTGGCGGCGGTGCTCGACGCGGTGCGTCATATGACGTCGACGCGGGTTCATCTGGTGTTCGGCTGTGGCGGTGAACGCGACCGCGACAAACGCCCGGAGATGGGCCGGGTGGCCGCGGCCGCTGATGTGGTGGTTGTGACCTCTGATAACCCGCGTAGCGAGGACCCTGACGCGATTATTGATGAGGTCATGGCCGGAGTTGAGGCTGCAAAGACCTCTGACGTACGCCCGGTCGTCACACGTCGCATCACCGACCGGGTATCGGCAATCCGCCGCACTATCGCCGATGCCGATGCCGGCGATGTGGTTCTCATCGCGGGTCGAGGACATGAACAGATCCAATCCACCGCCGACGGTGAGATCGACCTCGACGACCGCGACGAAGCACGCCAGGCGATGGAGGCCCGCCGATGATCGCGGTCATGATCGCTGGTGCCGTTGCAGCACTCGTGTCGCTCATCGGCACCAGGTTCCTCATCGGGTACTTCGCGCGTCGGGGTCGCGGTCAGCCGATCCTCGGAGCCGAGGACCATGGCCCGGTGCACCATATGGGCAAGCAGGGAACGCCAACGATGGGCGGAATCGCCATCGTTGTCGCGGCGTTTGTGGGGTGGTTAGTCGCTCACGTGCGGTCCATTGCCTTCAGCGATCAGGCCCTCATCGTGTGGGTCGGGATCGCCGGAATGGCGACGATGGGCTTTCTCGACGACTGGATCAAAGTTCGCAAACGGCACAACCGGGGCATCTTCTGGAAGCAGAAGAACTACATCACCATGACGTTCTCGTTGCTGATCGGGTGGTGGTTGGTGTCGGCAACCGGCATTGCAGAAACCATCAGTCTCACCCGAGCCGATGATCTAGGAATTGACCTGCCCACACCGGTGTGGGTGCTGTGGGCCGGGATCATTGTGTGGGCAACAACGAACGCGGTCAACGTCACCGACGGCCTCGACGGGTTGGCCGGTGGGTCGGCGCTGATGGGCTTTGGCGCATTCACCATCATTGGGTATTGGGTGTTCCGGAACCCAGACCTGTATCAGGTCGTGAACCCGCTCGATATGGGTGTACTGGCCGCAGCATTCGCCGGAGCCTGTCTCGGATTTTTGTGGTGGAACGCCGCGCCCGCTCGCATCTTCATGGGCGATGTTGGAGCTTTGGCGATCGGGTCAGCCCTCGCGTTCTGCGCGCTGACCCTCAATACTCACCTGTTGCTCATCTTGATCTGTGGCATCAACGTGGTTGAGGCCGGCTCAGTGGCCATCCAGATGGGCGTGTTCAAAGCATCGGGCCGGCGTCGGCGTCTCTTCAAAATGTCGCCCATTCACCATCACTTCGAGTTATCGGGCTGGCCTGAGACAACGGTGATCATTCGGTTCTGGCTGCTGGCAGCGGTGTTCGTGGCCCTCGCGCTGGGAGTCTTCATCGGCGATTTCACATCGATCGTGAGCGACTGAGATGCGCTCGCACGTTCACGGCTTGGGGATTGCGGGTGCGGCAACGGTGCGTGCCTTACGCCGACTCGGCCACATCGTCACCGTGACCGATGACGTCGTCGATGACAGCCGCCGCGCCCTCGCCGAGTCGCTCGGTTGCGGGTTGTCGATTCCGGCCAATGACCTTGGTGCCCTCCTCGATGGGGTCGACATGATGTTTCCCGCGCCCGGCGTGCCACGTGACCATCCGATGATCCGTGCGGCTCGAGCGCGTGACATTCAGGTCATGAGTGAGATCGAACTGGCCTATCGCATCGAACAGGATCGCCCCGGTGGGCCACGAGCGATGGTGGCGGTCACCGGCACCGATGGCAAAACCACGACGGTCGCCATGGTCGCTGAGATTTTGCGGGCAGCTGGGCGTCGCCCCGTTGAATGCGGCAACACCGATGTCCCAATGGTCGATGCGACCGAGATGGACGTTGATGCCTATGTGATCGAGTGCAGCAGCTTCAGGCTGCAGTGGTGCGAGCAGTTCCGCGCCGACGCGGCCATCTGGTTGAATCTCGCCGCGGATCATCTGGACTGGCACGGCGACATCGACGACTATGCCGCTGCCAAGGCACGTATCTGGAGCGCTCAACGCTCAGATGATGTGGCCGTCGGGGTGATGGGCGACCCGGTGGTGGTACAGCATCTGGGCAACGTGTCGGCACGGGCGGTAGGAGTCGGCGATGGCGGCACCTACCAAGTGGTCGACGGGCTGCTACAGGGTCCCGACGGCCTAATCATGGCTGTGGCAGATCTTCCACGAGCGTTACCGCACGACCTTACCAATGCGCTTGCTGCTGCTGCGGCGTGTATCGAGTCTGGCCTTGCCACCTCCGCAGACGTCGCATCTGGATTAGGCCGATTCACCCATCCACCTCATCGGATTTCACACGTCGGCACTCTCGATGGCGTTGCCTTTGTCGATGATTCCAAGGCCACTACCCCTCATGCCGCGGTCACTGCTGTGCGTGCCTTCGAACGCGTCGTGTTGATCGCTGGCGGGCGCAACAAAGGTGTTGACCTGTTGCCCTTGGCCAGTGCGATTGATCGATTGCGCGGTGTGGTTGCGATTGGCGAGGCGGCAGACGACGTTCTCGGAGTATTCGGCGCAGCGGTGCCGACACGGGGTGCCGCATCGATGGAAGAAGCGGTCGCTGCTGCTGTCGACATGGCCGCAGCGGGTGACACGGTGTTGCTGTCACCGGCCTGCGCCAGTTTCGACTGGTACCCGACGGGCGGTTACGCCGCACGCGGAGATCATTTCAGTCGTGTCGTTCGTTCGATGATCGAGCGATCCGCATCGGTTCCACACGGGGGAGGGGTCTGATATGGCCGCGATCATCGGCGACAGAGCATCGATCGAGCAGCGGCGGCGAGTCGCCGCCGAACAGGCGCAGCGCCAACCCGTTCGCCGCCGTCACCGTCGCCGGCGTCGTGGAATCTCAGAACTCTTTGGTCGCGAGGAGCGCCTTGGTCCGCCGCCAGCCACCTATTACGCGCTCGGGGTGGTGGCGCTCACCGGTGTGCTCCTTGGGCTGGTCATGTTGTTGTCCGCCTCCGGGCCGGCGCGTGTGGTACGCGATTCGAACCCGTACTCGATGGTGCTCATGCAGGCACTGTGGGCGTTGTTCGGTCTGGCGATCGCGGCAGTGGTGTTAACGGTGCCCTATCGCACGTGGCGCTCGGGCAGTTCATTTCTTGCGGTCGTCGGGTTCGTGCTGATGTTGCTGCCGTTCACGCCCGGGCTGGGAAAGGAAGTGAACGATGCACGGTCATGGATCGACATCGGCGGCTTTAGCTTCCAACCGTCTGAGCCAATGAAGCTCATCTTGATCGTCCTCGTCGCTGCCATGTTGGATCGCCGACATAAAGAGGCCAACAACTTCCGTCGCACGGTGCTGCCCTTGATCATTGTCTTCGTCGTCACCGGAGTGCTTCTTCTCCTACAGGGTGACTTTGGCTCCCTGCTCGTGATCCTCGCGGTGTTGGCTGCCATGGCGTTTATGGCCGGCGTGCCGCTCGTGCACCTTCTCGTTCCCATCGTCGGTGCTGGTGCCTTCTTCTGGCTTCTCGTGCTCACATCGCCGCGGCGGATGGGCCGGTTCACAGCCTTCTTGGACATCGAGGGCAATAAAGATCTCCTCTCCTATCAGCCGTGGCAGGGCCTGCTCAGCATCGCCAACGGTGGACTGTTCGGATCGGGTATCGGCGGCAGCATCTCGAAATTGGGCTACCTGCCTCTGGCGCACAGCGACTTCATTTTCGCCGTCATTGCCGACGAGCTGGGCCTGGTGGGAGTCGTGGCTGTCCTCGGAGTGTTCGCTTTGTTCTGCTGGTGTGGTGTGCAGGCCTCCCTCGCGGCGCCCGACCGATTTGGCATGTTGCTGGCCGGGGGAATTTCCGCCTGGTTCGGTGTGCAGGCCATGGTCAACATCGGTGGTGTGGTCGGACGGTTGCCGGTCACCGGGCTCACACTGCCGTTCTTCTCGCATGGCGGCACGTCGATGGCGGTGTCGATCATCGCTGCGGGTCTGTTGATGAACGTTGCGCGCAGGGGTGTTGGCGAACGATGAGTCGACGCCCGGTCGTGATCGCCGGCGGCGGCACGGCGGGTCATGTGTTGCCGGCGATCGCCACGGCGGAAGCTCTGGTGGCTGCAGGTCGTGACTGGGCCGAGATCCATTACGTAGGTGCCCAACGGGGTATCGAAACCGAGTTGATTCCTCCGACACCGCTTGCGCATACCTTCATGGACGTCGTGGGGCTTCAACGGTCATTGCGCTGGTCGAATCTGTCGTTTCTTCAGAAGTTGATCGCCGCGTCGCGCCATGCGGGCCGCCTACTCGACGACATCAATGCGGGTGTGGTGGTGTCAGTCGGTGGGTACGCGTCGATGCCGGCGGTGCTCGCGGCACGCCGGCGTCGGATCCCCATCGTGGTGATCAGCTACGACCGCCGGCCAGGTCGAGCTAGCACCTTGTCGGCGCGGTGGGCGACAGCCTGTGCCGTTGCATTCGAAGCGTCTCCGCTGCCACGCGCCACCGTGACCGGGGCACCTATTCGCCAGGCCATCTTGACCATCGATCGCGAGCGTGACCGTGCGGACGCGCGGCAACGTCTCGGCATCGACCCGCAGCAGCCGATGGTGCTGGTGATGGGCGGATCACTCGGGTCATTGGTATTGAACGACGCGGTTCAGTTGCTGCTCGACCGTCAAGAAGCCGGCACCGCGATGACGATCTGGCATCTGAGCGGCCGACGCTACGACGCTGCGACCGTGCCATTGGGCGGCTCTATTGAGTACCGGCATCAGCATTTTGCCGATGACATGGCGGATCTGTGGGCGGCGTGCGATCTCGTGGTCGGTCGCGGCGGAGCATCCACGGTGCACGAGGTTGCTGCAACCGGAACCCCGGCCGTGCTCGTGCCGTGGGCCGGTGCTGCCGATGATCATCAGCGTCAGAATGTGCACTGGCTCACCGAGGTGGACGGTGCGGTCGCTGTCGACGAGTCGACCGACCGTGCGGCGACTGCCGAGCGAATCGCTCACGCTGTTCTCGACGTGCTGGCTGATGAGCCCAAGCGCTCGGTGATGGCGCGCCAGGCCTACGAACGCGGTGCGGTGCATCGCGACGCCCGATTGGCCGGTCTGATCGAGTCGGTCGCCCTAGCCTGACGTCGTGTCCGCGCCCGATCTCGCTCCCATCGACCCGCCGGCGGTGGACCTGTCGGAGCCCCGCCGGGTGCATGTGGTCGGCGTTGGCGGCCCAGGGATGAGCGCCGTCGCGCTGACCCTGGTGGGTATGGGGCATACGGTCACCGGAAGCGACATTCGAGAGCGCCAGATCCTGGATCGGTTGCGATCCGTGGGTGTGCAGGTGTACCTCGGCCACTCTCGTGAACACGTCGTGGATGCCGATGTCGTCACCTACTCCACGGCGATTCCGGCCGACCTCAACGAACTCGACGAAGCACGCCGCCGTGGAATCACCACGGTGCACCGCAGCGAGGTTCTCGCGGCGATCTGTGCGGCCACTCACGCGATCGGGGTCGCCGGCACCCACGGCAAGACCACGACCTCATCCATGATGATGCTTGCGCTCACCGAAGCCGACCGTCGACCCGGCTTTGTGATTGGCGGGGACGTCACCGATATGGGCGTTGGGGCTGCGTGGACAGGGTCGAACGACTTTGTCATTGAAGCCGATGAGAGCGATGGCACACACCTGCGCCTTCCGCTACGCGCGGCAATCGTGACCAACGTGGACGTGGACCACCTTGATCACTACGGCTCATTCGATGCCGTGGTCGATGGATTCCGTCGGTTCCTCGCCGCGGTCGACGGTCCGCGTGTGGTGTGCGCCGACGACCCGGTGGCAGCGTCACTCGTGGCAGAGGCGGGCGCGATCACCTATGGAGAGAACCCCGCAGCGGATTACCAGATCGTCGATGCCGAACCCGACGGTGGTGCATTCCGCTTCCGGGTGGAACACGCCGGCGACGAGATCGCGTCGGTACGCCTACCGCTGCGCGGACGACACAATGTGGCCAACGCCTGCGGTGTCATCGCCTTAGCACACCTGCTCGGTGTCGACGGCGCGGTCTCTGCCGCGGCGCTCGCACGATTTGGGGGCGTGGCCCGACGTTTCGACGTTCGCGCCAGTGATGACGGCGCAACGTTCGTCGATGACTACGCGCATCTGCCGCGAGAAATCGACGCGGTGCTGTCCGGGGCGCGCGACTCAGGAGATGGCTGGCGCCGAGTCGTGGCGGTGTTCCAGCCCAACCGCTACAACCGCATGGCCGAGATGTGGCAGGACTACGGCACAGCCTTCGGCGCCGCCGATCTAGTGATCCTGACCGACATATACGCGTCGGGTACCCAACCCCTACCAGGTGTTACCGGCAAGCTGGTGGTGAATGCCGTGTGCGAGGCCGACCCCACCCGACGTGTGGTGTGGTTGCCCCGCCGTGAGGACCTGGTGCGCTTCGTCGCCGATGAGATCGGAACGGGTGACGTGTGCATCTCGATGGGTTGTGGGGATATCGCGACATTTCCTGATGAGGTGGTGGCCTTGCGTCGCTCCCGGCGGGGGCACTGAGATGGGCGTCGCAGCGCTCGCTGACGACCTGCGGGCGGCGCAACACGACGGCGCGGCACTCGACATCGCAACCAATGCGGCCTTTGGGGCACGCACCACCTATCGCGTTGGTGGTTGTGCTGCGCTGATGGTGACCGTTGCCGATTCCGTGTCGATGGCACCGTTGCTTGCCTGCGTGGCCCGCCACGACGTCGCGATGGTCACGCTGGGTCGTGGATCAAACATGTTGGTGGCCGACCGCGGGTTCGAGGGTCTTGTTGTCGTGCTCGGCGCATGGGCGGAGCGCATTGAGATTGCAGAAGCAGATGATGAGGCCAGCGTTCGGGTCATTGCCGGCGCCACGGCGCAATTGCCTGTCGTCGCCCGCAGGACCGCAATGGCCGGAGTGACCGGATTCGAATGGGCGGTCGGGGTGCCCGGGACGATCGGCGGCGCGGTCCGGATGAATGCGGGAGGCCATGGCGCGGACATGGCCACCTCACTCGTAGGAATCGATGTTGCAACACGCACTGGGATCAGCATCCTGCCGGCCAGTGCGTTGGGGCTCGGGTTTCGTTCATCAGTACTCGGTGATGACCAGATCGTCGTATCTGCTGAACTGCGCCTGGCCCCCGGTGATGCGGCGCAGTCGGTCGCTCGGGTGGATGAGATCGTGCGATGGCGTCGCGAGAATCAACCCGGTGGGCAAAATTGCGGCTCGGTATTCGTGAATCCCGAGCCCGGGCGGGTGGCGGCAGGGGAGTTGATCGACCGACTTGGGCTGCGGGGATTCCGTATCGGAACCGCCGAGGTGTCGACGAAACACGCCAACTTCATTCAGGCAGACCCAGACGGGCGCGCCGACGATGTGGCCGCCGTGATGGCTGAGGTGCGCACCCGCGTGCGCGATGCCACCGGATACCTGTTGCGCAGCGAGGTCCGTCTGATTGGCTTCGAGGATGTGTCGTGACCTCACGTGACGATGACCGCGGGGTACCGTCGGAACCGGTGGATGCCACGGACGATTCTCGACGCCGCCGCAATGAGCGGGTGGTGTCGATCACCGATGATGACCTTCCCGATGCGGTGTACATCGAGGGGGACCTTGATGCGCGCAGCTCGGCGGGCCGGCGGGTGATCATCGATGACGATGACGCCGATGTGGTGAGTGCGAGCGGTCGTGATCTGCGCCACCAGATGGAAAATCGGGTGCGAGATCGCCGTGCGGAAATCCGGCGTCGCATTGTGAACCGCCGCACAGCACGATTCGGGGTCATCGTGGTGGTAGCGCTCATCGTGATCGGTGTGCTGACCCTGCTGGGGTCGTCGGTATTTGGCATCCGGCGCGAGTCGGTGCAGGTCACCGGTGCGGTGTACACCGACCCTGTCGCACTCGAGGCGGTGATCGATGATGCCGTTGGCACCCCGGTGTTGTTATTCGACACCGATGCCGCACGGGACCAGCTCGAAGCGATCCCATGGGTCGATACGGCGCTGGTGCGCACCGATTTTCCGTTTGGGTTGCGTATCGACCTTCGCGAACGCGAACCCGTGCTGTCGTATCCGGGCCCCGATGGTTTGTTTCGGGTACTCGACGCCGAGGGCAGGGTGCTCGATGTGATCGCTGGCTGGCCCTTTGAGTATCTCTTGTTGATCTCGGGAGATTCGCCCAATCTCCCCGCCGGTACCTATGCGCCCGTGGGTCACGTCGGCGCGGCGCGGTTGGCTGATGTACTCACCGGTACGGTTCGCGATCGCGTGGCCGAGTTACGCGTTGACGCTGCCGGCACCGATCTTCAAGTGGTTCTTGACGATACGACGCGGATCCGTTTCGGTGCCGCACGCGATTTGTTCGACAAACTTGTGCGCCTGGAGACCGTATTCACCGCGTCATCGCCGCCGGCCGGCTCGATAATTGACGTATCCACCGATGAGGTGACTGTCTCATAATGAGTACCTTGGGGTGGCCATCATGGTTCGGGCGGGGCTGATCGCGCTAGCATTCGGGCACTTCCGATACGGCTGTACCGGAAGTGGGTTGTATAGCCCATAAGGACATGAGCGAATGAGTCGACAAGACACGACACACCGGAACTCGCCGGTGGACCAGGGAAGGACGACCAGATGAACGGCTCCCCACAGAACTACCTCGCCGTCATCAAGGTGATTGGCGTTGGCGGCGGCGGCGTGAACGCCGTGAATCGCATGATTGACGCGGGACTGCGCGGCGTTGAGTTCATTGCAGTAAACACCGATGCACAGGCGTTACTAATGAGTGACGCCGATGTCAAACTTGATATCGGCCGAGAACTCACGCGTGGGCTGGGTGCCGGCAGCGATCCCGAGGTGGGTCGTAGTGCTGCCGAGGCTCATTCGGACGAGATCTCCGAGGTCGTGAAGGGCTCCGACATGGTGTTCATCACCGCCGGTGAGGGCGGTGGCACCGGCACCGGTGCAGCACCCGTCATCGCTGAGATTGCGCGCGAAGCCGGGGCACTGACCATCGGCGTTGTGACGCGACCGTTCAATTTTGAGGGTCGGCGCCGAGCCGTGCAGGCAGACGCCGGTGTGCAACGTTTGAAGGAAAAAGTCGACACGCTGATCGTCATCCCGAATGAGCGGCTGCTCTCGGTGGCGAACGACAAGACCAGTTTTATGGCGGCGTTCAAGATGGCGGACGAAGTGCTGCTGCAGGGCGTGTCGGGTATCACCACCTTGCTCACGACTCCGGGACTCATCAACACCGACTTCGCCGACGTGAAGATGGTGCTGTCCAACGCTGGTTCGGCGTTGATGGGTATCGGGTCGGCGACCGGTGATGATCGTGCGGTGTCGGCGGCCAAGACGGCGATTTCGTCGCCGCTGCTCGAGTCGGCCATCGATGGTGCTCGGGGCGTGCTGCTGAACATCACGGGGCCCTCGTCCATGGGCTTGTTCGAGATGAATGCCGCGGCCGAGATCATTCACGGCGTTGCGCATCCCGATGCGAACATCATCTTCGGCACCGTCATCGATGATGAGATGGGTGAAGAAGTGAAGGTCACCGTGGTCGCCGCCGGTTTCGACCGTGTGGATGCTGCACCCGCGACGAGTTCGTCGGGGTCGTCACGACTGACTGAGCTCTTCGCCGACGACGACGGTCCCGCCGATGAGGACGACGACGGTTTCGACGTCCCATCTTTCCTCAAGTGAGGATGCTGCGCTGCCGCTGACCTATTGCGATGCGGTCCACGGCCTGACGGTCGTGGTATCGACGCGTGCCGATGGAGACATGCATCCCGAGCACGTACCGCGCGAGGTTCTCTACGAGCGTCGCCAGCGGGTGATGCCGGGTGGGTGGACGCAACTCGACCAGCGACATGGCATCGACGTCGTTGTGGTGACCGGTGCCGGTGGTCGTGACGGCGAGGTTGGCGATGTCGCGGTCACCGAGTGCCGCGATGCCGTTCTCGCGGTGTGGACGGGGGACTGCGCTCCCATCGTGGCAGTTGATGCCAGCGGGTCGCGGCTGGTGGCGGCGCATGCCGGTTGGCGTGGGGTCGCGGGCGGGGTCATCGATGCGGCGGTCGATGCGCTCGCCAATGATGTGGCGACGGTGGTCGTCGGGCCAACGATTGGGCCCTGCTGTTATGAGTTTTCCGAGGAAGATCTTGCTGCGGTGGCCGATGGTGTCAGGGTCGATGCCGCGGCCATCGCCGGACAGACCCGCTCTGGCTCGCCGGCGCTCGATATGCGGGCCGCCGTGTCAGCCGCGCTGCGTGGGCGAGGCGTTGCATCGTCGGCGATCGTGCACCTGGGTGGCTGCACCGGATGCGACATTGAGATGTACTCGCATCGGGTGCGTCGCGATCCCGAACGGTTCGTGACCGCGGCACGCCTCCATGCAATGGTGCCGGGATGAGCAGGATGCAGGTTGATGTTGCGGCCGCGTATGCCGAGCTGACCTCTCGCCTGGCCGACCTCGGAGCGGACGGTGTGCGGGTTGTTGGCGTGACCAAAGCGCATGGTCCGTGGGCAGTACAGGCAGCCTGCGATGCGGGTATTACCGCAGTGGGAGAGAACTACGCCCAAGAAGTTCGTGACAAGGCTGAGGTGCTGGCCGCAGTCCGCGCCAGTGGGGTCGAGGTTCATTTCATTGGCGGCTTACAGACCAACAAGGTGCGCATGGTGGCCGGACGAGTTGACGTGATCCAGAGTGTCGACCGAACGTCGCTCATCGATGAGATCGCCCGGCGCGATGCGGGGATCGCGGTGATGGTCCAGGTGCATCACGGCGGCGAAACCAACAAGGCGGGGTGCACCCCTGCGGAAGTGCACGATCTGGTGGAGCATGCCCTTCAGCGTGGACTCGATGTGCTCGGCCTCATGGCGGTGGGCCCGACCGATGGCGACCGTGGGGCCACGGAGGCCGCGTTCACCGCCACCAGGGCGTTGGCCGACCGACTCGGATTACCGGAGTGCTCCATGGGAATGAGCAACGACCTCGACATTGCGGTCGCCTGCGGAACGACGATGGTGAGGGTGGGTACCGCACTGTTCGGTGCACGCTGATGACCGCCGCGAGTGGTGGATCGTCCCACGTCATCCACTATCTCCATGGCGTCGTGGGGTAGCCTCTCGTGTCGAGGAGGCCAAGGAATGTCGATGTGGAAACGTGCGATGGACTATCTGGGTCTGGGACCCGACGACGTCTACGACGGAGATTTTGAGTACCTCG